>Ga0207714_1000623_pt1 | contig 23969 bp, 17 predicted proteins | sample PonA232FremontCA_2_FD_187270 | JGI IMG/M metagenome (GOLD analysis project Ga0207714, IMG submission 187270) | Marine sediment microbial community from Fremont, CA, USA - Pond A23 Sediment 2 (SPAdes) | ecosystem: Environmental > Aquatic > Marine > Unclassified | place: USA: Fremont, California...
TTCCACGCTCAACGCCTGCCGCGCCTACGTCTACGCCGTCGCCGCCGCGTGCGACCGCGGCGAGACCGCGCGCAAGGACGCCGCCGGGGCCATCCTCTACGCCTCGGAAAAGGCGACCCAGGTAGCCCTGGACGGCATCCAGCTGCTGGGCGGCAACGGCTACATCAACGAGTACCCGACCGGCCGCCTGCTGCGCGACGCCAAGCTGTACGAGATCGGCGCGGGCACCAGCGAAATCCGCCGCATGCTCATCGGGCGCGAGCTGTTCACCGAAACCGCCTGAGCCGCGCCCCCACGCGTTTGAAGAGAGGCAGCCATGTCCGCCGATCCCATCGTCATCGTCGGCTACGCGCGCACCGCCCTGGGCGGGCTGATGGGCGATCTGGCCGCCAAGCGCGCGCCCGATCTCGGCGCCACCGCCATCGAGGCCGCGCTGAACCGCGCCGGCCTTGCGCCGGAGGAGCCGGACGAGGTCTTCATGGGCAACGTCCTGCCCGCCGGCATCGGCCAGAACCCGGCGCGCCAGGCCGCGCTCGCCGCCGGGCTGCCGCAAAGCGTGCCGTGCACGACCATCAGCAAGGTGTGCGGCTCGGGCATGAAGGCGAACATGCTGGCCGCCGACCTGCTCGCCGTGGGCACCGGGGACGCCTTCATCGCCGGCGGCATGGAGAGCATGTCGGGGGCGCCCTACCTCCTGGACCGGGCGCGCGGCGGCTACCGCCTGGGCCACGGCGAAATCAAGGACCACATGTTCGTCGACGGCCTGGAGGACGCCTACGAGCCGGGGCAACTCATGGGCGTCTACGGCGACGAGACGGCGCGCGTCTACGGCATCTCGCGCGAGGCCCAGGACGACTTCGCGATTCAGTCGCTCAAGCGCGCCCAGACGGCGAACGAGAACGGCACCTTCGAGCGCGAAATCGCCCCCGTCACGATCCACTCTAAAAAGGGCCAGACCACGGTGGACCGGGACGAGCAGCCGCACACCGCGAAGCTCGACCGCATCCCCCACCTCAAGCCCGCATTCTCGCCCGACGGCACGATCACGCCGGCCAACGCCAGCTCGATCTCCGACGGCGCGGCCGCGCTGGCGCTGATGCGGCGATCCACGGCCGAGCGCCGCGGCCTGACACCGCTGGCCACGATCCGCGGCCACGCCGGCCACGCGCAGGAGCCCGCGTGGTTCACCACCGCGCCGGTGGGCGCGATCAAGACGGTCCAGGAACGCGTCGGCTGGACCACGGGCGAGGTCGATCTCTACGAGATCAACGAGGCGTTCGCCGTGGTCACGCTCGCGGCCATGCAACAGCTCGACCTCCCGCACGACAGGGTGAACGTCCACGGCGGCGCGTGCGCGCTGGGGCATCCGCTGGGCGCGTCGGGGGCCCGTATCATCGTCACGCTGCTCGGCGCCATGGAGCACCACGACGCCAAGCGCGGCATCGCCTCGCTGTGCATCGGCGGCGGCGAGGCCACCGCGATCGCCCTGGAACGCGCCTGAGCCCACCATGCCCGTGATCCGCAGCGCCATCGACCCGACGAGCGAGAGCTTCCGCGAAAACGCCGACGCCATGGGCGCGCTGGTGAGCGATCTGCGCGCCCGCGTTCAGCGCGTGAAGCAGGGCGGCGGGGAGCGCGCGCGCCAGCGCCACGTCGACCGCGGCAAGCTGCTGCCGCGCGACCGCCTGCGCGTCCTGCTCGACACGGCCGCGCCCTTCCTGGAGCTGTCGCAGCTCGCCGCGCACGACGTCTACGACGACGACGTGCCGGGCGCCGGCATCATCACGGGCATCGGCCGCATCGCCGGGCACGAGTGCGTCGTCGTCGCCAACGACGCCACGGTGAAGGGCGGCACCTACTACCCGCTGACGGTGAAGAAGCACCTGCGCGCCCAGGAGATCGCCCGCAAAAACCACCTGCCCTGCGTCTATCTGGTGGATTCCGGCGGCGCCAACCTGCCCCAGCAGGACGAAGTCTTCCCCGACCGCGACCACTTCGGGCGCATCTTCTTCAACCAGGCGAACATGTCCGCCGAGGGCATCCCCCAGATCGCGGTCGTGATGGGCTCGTGCACGGCCGGCGGGGCCTATGTGCCGGCGATGGCGGACGAAAGCGTCATCGTGAAGGAGCAGGGCACGATCTTCCTGGGCGGGCCGCCGCTGGTGAAGGCCGCCACGGGCGAGGTCGTCACGGCCGAGGAGCTGGGCGGCGCGGACGTGCACGCGCGCACCTCGGGCGTGGTCGACCACTACGCGCTCAACGACGCGCACGCCCTGGGCACGGCGCGCCAGATCGTGGGCAACCTGAACCGCCGCAAGCAGCCCGAGCTGGACGTGCAGCCGCCCAAGCCGCCGCGCCACGACCCCCAGGAGCTGCATGGCGTGGTGCCGCCCGACCTGGCGCACGCCTTCGATGTCCGCGAGGTCATCGCGCGCATCGTCGACGACAGCGTGCTGGACGAGTTCAAGGCGCTCTACGGCACCTCGCTGGTCACGGGCTTCGCGCACCTGCACGGCTATCCCGTGGGTATCCTCGCCAACAACGGCGTGCTCTTCTCGCAGTCGGCGCTGAAGGGAGCGCACTTTGTGGAGCTCTGCTGCCAGCGCGGCATCCCGCTGATCTTCCTGCAAAACATCACCGGCTTCATGGTCGGGCGCAGCTACGAGGCCGGCGGCATCGCCAAGGACGGCGCCAAGCTGGTCACGGCGGTCGCCAACGCCAGCGTGCCCAAGCTCACCGTCATCATCGGCGGCAGCTTCGGCGCCGGGAACTACGGCATGTGCGGGCGCGCCTACGACCCACGCTTCCTGTGGATGTGGCCCAACGCGCGCATCTCCGTGATGGGCGGGCAGCAGGCGGCCAACGTGCTCGCCGAGGTGCGGCGCGAGAGCCTGGAGCGGCGCGGCGAGTCCTGGTCGCCGGACGACGAGGAAGCCTACAAGGCGCCCATCCGCGAGCAGTACGAGCGCCAGGGTCATCCCTACTACGCCTCCGCGCGGCTGTGGGACGACGGCATCATCGACCCCGCCGACACGCGCAGCGTGCTGGGGCTCGGGCTCTCGGCAGCACTCAACGCCCAGGCGGAACCCACGAAAAACGGCGTCTTCCGGATGTGAGGCGAGCATGTCCCGTGACACCCTGAGCGTGACGCGCGACAACGGCATCGTGCATTTAACCATCGATCGCCCGGACGTCCGCAACGCGTTCGACGACCACCTCATCGCCGAGCTGACGGCGGCCCTGGACGAGATCGACCGCGACGACTCCGTGCGCGGCGTCGTGCTGGCGGGTGCGGGCAAGCACTTCTCCGCCGGCGCCGATCTCGGCTGGATGCAGCGCATGGCCGGCTACGACTGGGACGACAACTTCGCCGACAGCGAAGCCATGGCCGAGCTGATGCACAAGCTTGACACGCTCAGCCAGCCCACGCTGGCGCGCGTGCAGGGCGCGGCCATCGGCGGCGGCGTGGGGCTGGTGGCATGCTGCGACATCGCCGTGGCGGCGGACCGCGCCCTGTTTGGGCTCACCGAGGTGAAGCTCGGGCTCATCCCGGCGGTCGTGGCGCCCTACGTGGTCAAGGCCATCGGCGAGCGGGCGGCGCGGCGCCACGCCGTGACCGGCGAGCGCTTCGACGCCAGCGAGGCCGAGCGCCTGGGGCTGGTCCAGGAGGTCGTGGCCGCAAACGATCTGGACGTGCGCATCGAATCCCTCCTGGCGACGCTGCGCGAAAACGGGCCGCAGGCCATGCGCGCGGCCAAGCGCCTGATGCACGATGTCGCCGACGCGCACGACAATGCGGAGCTGCGCCGCGAGACGGCCCGGCGCATCGCCGACCAGCGCGCCAGTGCGGAAGGCCAGGAAGGCATGGCCGCGTTCCTGGACAAACGCCGCCCGTCCTGGCGCGAGGATTGACGGCCGCCCGCAGCGCAAGGAGCGGCGCGATGTTCGAAACCGTCCTGATCGCCAACCGCGGCGAGATCGCCTGCCGCATCGCCCGCACCTGCCGGCGGCTGGGCGTGCGCAGCGTCGCCGTGTATTCCGCCGCCGACGCCGAGGCCATGCACGTCGCCGAATGCGACGAAGCCTACCCCATCGGGCCCGCGCCCGCGCGCGAGAGCTATCTCAACACCGAGCGCATCCTGGCCGCGGCACGGGCCGCCGGCGCCCAGGCCATCCACCCCGGCTACGGCTTCCTCTCGGAGAACCCGGCGTTCGCGCGCGCCTGCGCGGCGGCGGGGATCGCGTTCATCGGTCCGCCGGCCGAGGCCATCGAGGCGATGGGCTCGAAGAGCGCCGCCCGCCACCTCATGGCCGACGCGGGCGTGCCGCTGGTGCCGGGCTACGACGGCGACGCGCAGGACGACGCGACACTGAAGAAAGCCGCGGATGACATCGGCTACCCCGTGCTCATCAAGCCCACGGCGGGCGGCGGCGGCAAGGGCATGCGCCGTGTGGACCGCGCGGCGGACTTCCCGGACGCGCTCGCGGGCGCCAAGCGCGAGGCGGCGGCCAGCTTCGGCGACGACACCGTGCTGCTGGAGCGCTACGTCACCTCCCCGCGCCACATCGAGATCCAGGTCTTCGCGGACGCCCACGGCAACGCCGTGCATCTCTTCGAGCGCGACTGCTCCATCCAGCGCCGCCACCAGAAGCTGATCGAGGAAGCCCCGGCCCCCGGCATGACGCCCGAGCGGCGCGCGGAGATGGGCGCGGCGGCCGTGCGCGCGTCCCAGGCCATCGGCTACGTCGGCGCGGGCACGGTGGAGTTCATCGCCGACGCGGGCGGCGAGTTCTTCTTCATGGAGATGAACACGCGCCTTCAGGTGGAACACCCCGTCACCGAGCTGGTGACGGACACGGACCTCGTGTCGTGGCAGCTCCAGGTCGCCGCCGGGCAGCCGCTGCCGGCGGCGCAGGACGACCTCGCCGTCCGAGGCCACGCCATCGAGGCGCGCGTCTACGCCGAGGACCCGGCGGGTGGCTTCCTGCCCTCGATCGGCACGCTCACCCACATGGCGACGCCCGAGGAGACGCCGCACGTGCGCCTGGATTCCGGCGTTCGCCAGGGCGATGCGATCACGGTCCACTACGACCCCATGATCGCCAAGCTGATCGTGTGGGATCACAGCCGCGACGCGGCGCTGCGCCGCCTGCGCCGGGCGCTGACGGATTTCCGCGTCGCCGGGCCGACGACGAACCTGCGCTTCCTGCACGCGGTGGCGGCGCACCCCGCCTTCGCCGCCGGCTCGGTGACCACGCACTTCATCGACGACCACCGCGAGGCGCTGCTGCCCGCGCCGCAGCCGGCCTCCGACCGCGTGCTGGCGGTGGCGAGCCTCGCCGAACTCCGGCGCATCGCGGCGGACGCGGCGGCGCGCGCGGCGCGCTCGGGCGATCCGTATTCGCCCTGGCACGCGGTGGACGGCTTCGCGCTCAACGACGACATCCACCACGAGCTGACCTTCCGCGACGGCGAGCGCGAGGTCGGTGTGACGGTGCGCATCCGCCCCGAGGGCTACGCGCTCGATCTGCCGGGCGGGCCGGTGCTGGCGAGCGCCGCCGACGCGGGCGACGGCACGCTCAGCGTGGACCTGGACGGCGTGCGCTTCGCCGCCGGCGTGGTGCGGGACGGCGACCGGCTGACGGTGCTGACCGACCGGGTGAACCACACGCTCGTGCTGCACGATCCGCTCGCCGCCGGCATGGCGGACGAGATCAAGGAGGGCTCGCTCACCGCCCCCATGCCGGGGACGGTGACGCAGGTGCACGTGCGCCCCGGCGAGACGGTGCGCGAGGGGCAGGCGCTGATGATCCTGGAAGCCATGAAGATGGAGCACACGATCACGGCGACGAAGGACGGCGTCGTGGACGCGGTGCACTACACGGCCGGCCAGACCGTGGACGAAGGCGCGGAACTCCTCGCCCTGCGCGATCCCGAGGACACCGAGCGGGCGGCGGAATGACCTTTCCCGAGCGCGTCACCCTGGTCGAGGTCGGCCCGCGCGACGGGTTGCAGAACGAGCCGCGGCCGGTTTCGGCCGACACCCGCATCGCGCTGGTGGACCGCCTCGCCGCCGCCGGCCTGCCCGTGGTGGAGGCGGGGGCCTTCGTCTCCCCGCGCTGGGTGCCGCAGATGGCGGACAGCGACGCCGTGCTGACGGGGATCACGCCGAGAGCGGGCGTGCGCTATCCCGTGCTCGTGCCCAACACCAAGGGGCTGGACAAGGCGCTGGCGAGCGGCGCGCGCGAGATCGCGGTGTTCGCGGCGGCCTCGGAAAGCTTCTCGAAAAAGAACATCAACGCCAGCATCGCCGAGAGCCTGGCGCGCTTCGCGCCCGTCATGGAACAGGCGCGCGCCAACGGCGTGGCCGTGCGGGGCTATGTGTCCTGCGTGCTCGGCTGCCCCTACGAGGGCGAGATCGCGCCCGAGCAGGTGGCGTGGGTGGCCGAGCGGCTGGTGGAGTTGGGCTGCTACGAGGTCTCGCTGGGCGACACGATCGGGGTGGGCACGCCGCTCAAGGCGCGACGGCTGGTGGAGACGGTGGGCGCGCGCGTGCCCGTCGAGCAGCTGGCGGCCCACTTTCACGACACCTACGGCCAGGCCCTCGCCAACCTCGTGACCGTGCTGGACCAGGGCATCGCCACGGTGGACACGGCCGTCGCGGGCCTGGGCGGTTGCCCCTACGCTCCCGGCGCCGCCGGCAACGTCGCCACCGAGGACGTGCTCTACATGCTGGACGGCATGGGCATCGCCACCGGCGCCGACCTCCACGCCGTCGCCGCCACCGGCCGCTGGATCAGCCACCAGCTCGACCGCCCGATCGCGTCGAAGGCGGGGAAGGCCTTGGGGGCGAGGGCTCATTCCACCTAAGTATACTTGTTACACTTCGCGCAAACTGCAAGCATATTGGTTGCACGGAAGAAGCAGATACAAACATGCCTTATATTATAGCTACTCGCGAATTATCCTCCTTAGGCCGGAACGTCCGGTGCACGGGAGACAGTACCGCAAGCTGCTTCAAAATATATGAATTTTAGATAAGCCAAAAAATAGGGTTAATGTCTCGTGCCGCCCGGCACAAACGTCAGCTAAAAAACGAGGTGCTCGGATGACAATCAGTTGGGAAGCATTGGGCCCACCCACTGAACCGGGTGACATCCGGATAGAAGGTGTCGGAATCGTGGACATCTCTCAAGACGACATCGACCGGGCCAACAGGATCGGCGGTAACCCGGAGTTTGACCTGATTGACGCGACAACAATGAACGACGATCTCAAGCGGTTCAAGCTCGGGCAGGCGAGCTAGAGAGCCAACGCAAACCCATGGCTCCAGAATAGACACGAATTCACCATACGAGGGACGACTTAGTGGCAGGCGGGGTGAGCGGGACCTACCCCCTGTGTGTGATTGACCCTGATTAATTCTTAGCTCCACGATTGAGTTGAATTTGAAGTCGATAGTGGGTATTTAAATATGTTTTTTGGCCGGTTCGCAACATTAATGTTTTTTGCGAGCTTCGTATCGACTCATGGCAATATAGCGGTCGGAGAAACGGTCTTTTTTCAGAACCAGTCAGGAATACCCGAACTAGCAACAGACAGCAAAACCCTTAATACAACAGCCGTTTTCGTGGCTCGTCTTCCCGTGCAAACGGCATTTATGCAGAACGACAGGCAGGCACACCAAACAGCGCCCACGCCAGAGGAACCGGAGCCAGAACCGAAAGCGCCGCCACCAGAGGAACCGGAGCCAGAGCCAGAGCCAGAACCAGAACGAGAACCAGAGCCAGAACCAGAGCCAGAGCCAGAGCCAGAGCCAGAACCAGAACCAGAGCCAGAGCCAGAACCAGAGCCAGAGCCAGAGCCAGAGCCAGAACCAGAACCAGAGCCAGAACCAGAGCCAGAGCCAGAGCCAGAGCCAGAGCTGCAACCACAACCGCCACAAACGCCACCAGAGGAACCATAAATGGTGTAGAGCAGCCAAAAAGGTGGTTACCCGGAAAACCTCGGCAGCAAGAAAAGCGACAAAAATCCGGGACACCCTATTCTAATCTGCGAAGCACTCCACACACACCGTCTCCACCTCCTAGACGGCCCATGGCGCTTTTGGATAAGGGGTAAAAATATTGGCATCGCTCAGTTGGGTGGAAAAATGGGTAAGTGTAGGTTCAATGGTCTTGGGCGTTCTGGCTTTTCTCTGGAACGTATGGAACTGGTTTGAAGGGGCGGAGGTTAATCTGTTTTCACCGGATCAGGTAACGATCGCTAGGAGCGACCAAGTCAGCTACCCGATGCGTGGAGAGGCACCGTATGTACTTTTTATACTTAAGATGAGTTACACAAACGAAGGAGCCCCTCAATACAGCTCTGTGGTTCGAAGAGAACGGTTGGTTTTGGAATTACCGGGTAGAAACCCCGTCGAACATCATTGGTTTCGAGTGGTTAGCGCCGATATCGGGAAACAGGGAGATAAATTAGTAGTCAATAGGCTTCATGAGTCTCGACCCTTTCCAGTACAGGCTGGTAGTGCTACAAGCCATGAGACGTTGTTTCAGCCTTGGCCACACAAGTGTCCAGAGGAAAGGCAAGATTGCAACCCACGCAAAAATTATCTAACATGGGACAGTTTTCTAAATATCATAGATAAGCACAAAACGCTGAGGATAAAACTTTTCGCTGATATATATGGTAGAGATGATCTGGTTACGGCCCGATGTGAAACTATTCTTACGGATGAAAACGCACAAGATCTTAAAAGCAGAAATTGGATTAGTACGACATGTTCTTAAAAATAGAAACGAGTTGTGTCCAGATTCAACGAAGAGGCCAGACATTTTTAGGGCAACTACGCGCTTGATCATCTGATAATGCACGGATAAGTTTGGACATTATATGCTTTTCACGCCGATCCTGTCAGGTCACCTTCTACTCGTCTGGTGAACCAGCTATCAACCGGGACTGCGGTATTGCTCCACGAGCAGCCGGGTGACTGGGTAGACACTGGCATTCTGAGGTGGGTGTTCCCGGTAATCCAATCTGCTCGCCTCACAACCCCTCCCCCCGCAGCATCTTGTAGATGCCGGAATAGTCCTTGTGGCCGTGGCCCTGGTTGCAGAAGACGCCGTAGAGGGCGGCGGCTTCGGCGCCGAGGGGGCTGGCAACGTTGGCGTTCGCCGCGGCGTCCTGGGCCAGGCGCAGGTCCTTGAGCATCATCCCGGCGGCGAAGCCCGGGGTGTAGTCGCGGTTGGCGGCGGCCGTCTCCACCACGCCCGGCACGGGGTTGTGGTTCAGCATCGCCCAGCACGAGCCCGAGGCCTGGGAGATGATCTGGTACAGCGTCTCCGGGTCGATGCCCTGCTTCTCGCCCAGCGTGAAGGCTTCCGAGGTGGCGAGCATGCAGATGCCGAGCATCATGTTGTTGCAGGCCTTGGCGATCTGGCCGTTGCCCGCCTGCCCCGCGTGGATCGCGGCCTTGCCCATGACGTCGAAAAGCGGCTTGGCGCGCGCGAAGGCGTCCGCGTCGCCGCCCACCATGAAGGTGAGCTTGCCGGCCTTGGAGCCCTCGACCCCGCCGGAGACGGGCGCGTCCAGCACCGCCTGCCGCCCGCGCACGGCCGCCGCGACGGCGCGCGCGCTGTCCACGTCGATCGTGGAGCACTCCAGCATGAGCGCGTCCTCGGGCGCCGAGGCGATGACGCCGCCCGCGCCCTCGTAGACCGAGCGCACGGCCGCGCCGTCGGGCAGCATGGAGACGACGATCTCCGCCGAGGCCGCGGCATCCGCGACACTGTCAACGATGGTGACGCCCTGCTCGCGCGCGGCCGCGCAGTTGGCCTCGGACAGATCGGCGCCGTACACCGTGTACCCGGCGGCGGCGAGGTTCGCCGCCATCGGACCGCCCATGTTGCCCAGGCCGATGAAGCCCACGCTGGTCATGCTTCGCCTCCCCGTTCGTGTGCGCGGTCACCGCGCTTGACGTCCACGTCATCTTCTCGGGGCATGGTGCGGCGCGCACGGCGCGTTCGCAAGGATCACGGTGGCGGCGGAGCCATCACCCCCACCCGATCGCCTCTCGGCGATCGACCTCCCCCTCTTCCGCCGAAGAGGGGGAGGTGAAAACAGGGGCCGCGCACGACGTTCTCAACCTCCCTCGCTGGGGAGGTCGGCGACCGTGAGGTCGCAAGTGTCACGGTTGCATCGGGGCCATCACCCCCACCCGACCGCCTCTCGGCGATCGACCTCCCCCTCTTCCGCCGAAGAGGGGGAGGTGAAAACAGGGGCCGCGCACCGCGTTATGAACCTCCCACCCTGGGGAGGTCGGCGACCGTCAGGTCGCAAGTGTCACGGTTGCAGCGGGGCCATCACCCCCACCCGACCGCCTCTCGGCGATCGACCCCCCCCTCTTCCGCCGAAGAGGGGGAGGTGAAAACAGGGGCCGCGCACCGCGTTATTAACGTCCCGCCCCCTTCCAGCATTCCCGGATTGCGATGGGTTCTCGCCATTCCCATACGCCGTCATCGCCCGGCCCCGACCGGGCGATCCTGGCACGGGTCGGAATCCCCGGCGATCGCAGGGGGAATCGAGGTGGGCGGGATCACCGCGTCAAGCGCGGTGATGACGGCGTACGGGGTGCCGATATGGCTGTGTAGGCCTCGAAGCGCGGGAGGGGCGAAACAGCGGCGCCCCCACACGCCCCCCTCAATCCGCGAACGTCAGGTCCGGCACGTCCAGCGGGTCGAAGCAGCGGGCAATCTCGGCGTCGGTAACGTCCTCCAGCCGCGCCGGGTTCCAGGCGGGCGCATTGTCCTTGTCCACGAGCACCGCGCGCACGCCCTCGAAGAAGTCGGCGCGCGCCGTCATCGCCTGGCTCAGCCGGTATTCCGTGCGGATGGCGGAATCGAAGTCCCTGCCCGCCGCCGCGCGTATGGCGGCGAAGGTCACCTTCATCGAGCTGGGCGAGCGCTGACGCAGCGTGGCCGCGGTGCTGGCGGCCCACTCGCTCCCTTCGGCGTCCAGCGCGGCCAGGATGCCTTCCACGCTCTCGGCGGCGAAGCAGCGGTCGATGGCCTCGCGGTGCTCGGCGAGCGGTGCCGGGCCGGGATCGCCGGCGAAGTCCGCCAGCACGCCGTCCACGGCCGCGCGCGCGTCGCCCGCGAAGGATGCCGATGCCAGCGCGTCGGTGACGGCCGGCACCTGCTCGCTCGGCACGTAGTGCGTCGCCATGCCGGTGTAGAGCGCGTCCGCCGCCTTCAGGCGCGCGCCCGTGAGCGCCATGTACATCCCGAGCTCCCCCGGCAGGCGCGAGAGCACCCAGGTCGTGCCCACGTCGGGGAAGAAGCCGATCGCCGTTTCGGGCATGGCGACCATCGTGCGGTCGCCGGCCACGCGGTGGCTGCCGTGCACGGAAATCCCGACGCCGCCGCCCATCGTGATGCCGTCGATAAGCGCGATGTAGGGCTTCTCGCAGGCGTGGATGCGGCGGTTGAGCGTGTACTCCTCGGCGAAGAAGCGCCGGCGGAGGTCCGTGTCCGCCGGCCCGGCGTCGTAGACCGCGCGCACGTCGCCGCCGGCGCAGAACGCCTTCTCGCCCTCGCCCCGGACCAGGACCGCGCGCACGTCGCCGTCCCCCGACCAGTCCGCCAGCTTGGGGTCCATGTGGCGGATCATGTCGAGTGACAGCGAATTCAGCGCCTTGGGCCGGGTGAGCGCGATCTCCGCGAGCGCGCCCCGGCGCTGGAACGCGATCTCGGCGCTGCCGCCTGCCTCCGCTGTTGCCACGGGCGTTTCCTCGGTCACGGCCAGCCTCCCACGGTTGGTCTTTCTCGGCAGCGCAGCATGCGTCGCCGCGCCCGCGCGTTCAACACGCCGCCCACGCCGCTCGGGCCCGCACCTGCCCGCGGCACGGGCGGTCGCGAACCTTTGTGGGCGAAATGAAATTGCGCCTTGACGTGCACGTCAAGCAGGCCCGTGGCGCGCGTCCGGCGGGCCCGGCAAATCGTCTTGCTTTTTGACGCACCGTCCGGGTGGACCGATTGTCGCACCCGTGCGCGCGGCGGTACCGTCGGGGCCGCAGCGCGGGCGCGGCTTGCCCTGCGCGTCAAGGCGCGGGGCGTTCGGGCCGCGCCGCCACACGAGGAGGGCGCGCCATGGCTCTCGCCGAAGTTTCCCTGAAGGACAAGTACCGCCAGGAACGCGGCACGATCTACATCTCGGGCATCCAGGCGCTGGTGCGCCTGCCCATGATGCAGCGCCAGCGCGACAAGGCGGCGGGGCTGGACACGGCCGGCTACATCTCGGGCTACCGCGGCAGCCCGCTGGACGGCCTGGACAAGCAGATCTGGGGCGCCAAGCCCTTCCTCGACAAAAGCGACGTCCACTTCCATCCGGGCATCAACGAGGACCTGGCCGCCACCGCCGTCTGGGGCACGCAGCAGGGCGACATCTTCAAGGACTTCGACAAGGACGGCGTCTTCGCCATGTGGTACGGGAAGGGCCCGGGCGTGGACCGCTCGGGCGACGTCCTCCGCCACGGCAACATGGCCGGCACGGCGAAACACGGCGGCGTCCTCCTGCTCGCCGGGGACGACCACACGGCGTCCTCCTCCACCACGGCGCACCAGTGCGAACACGCCTTCATGGACGCCATGATCCCGGTGCTGAACCCGGCGGGCGTCCAGGAATTCCTGGATCTCGGGCTCTACGGCTGGGCGCTCAGCCGCTATTCGGGCTGCTGGGTGGGCTTCAAGACCACGGCGGAGACCGCCCAGACGGCCGCCAACGTCTCCATCGACCCCGAGCGCATCCAGATCGTCGAGCCGGACGACTTCGAGATGCCCCCGGGCGGGCTCAACATCCGCTGGCCCGACCCGCCGCTGCAACAGGAAGAGCGTCTGCACCGCCACAAGCTCTACGCCGCGCTGGCCTTCGCGCGCGCCAACAAGCTCGACAAGCGCGTCATCGACAACCCGCACAAGCGCCGGCTGGGCATCATCACCGCCGGCAAGGGCTACCTGGACCTGCGGCAGGCGCTGGACGACCTGGGCATCGACGAGGAGCTTGCGGCGGAGATCGGGCTGTCCGTCTACAAGGTCGCCATGTCCTGGCCGCTGGAGCGCGAGGGCATCCGCGCCTTCGCCGAGGGCCTGGACGAGGTCGTGATCGTCGAGGAAAAGCGCGCCTTCATCGAAAACCAGGTGCGCGAGCAGCTCTACAACTGGCGCGAGGACGTGCGCCCGCGCGTGGTGGGCAAGTTCGACGAACACGGCCAGTGGATGCTGCCGTCCTTCGGCGAGCTGACGCCGGCCAAGATCGCCCGCGCCCTCGCCCCGCGCATCGCGCGCTTCCACGACAGCCAGCGCATCCGCGAGCGGCTGGCGTTCCTGGACGAGAAGGAAAAGGCGCTGACCAGCGAGCCGCCGCCGCTGACGCGCCTGCCGTACTACTGCTCCGGCTGTCCGCACAACACCTCCACGGTCGTGCCCGAGGGCAGCCGCGCCCTGGCCGGCATCGGCTGCCACTACATGGTGCAGTGGATGGACCGCAACACGGCCACCTTCACCCAGATGGGCGGCGAAGGCGTGCCGTGGATCGGCCAGGCGCCGTTTTCGACGACCGAGCACGTCTTCGTGAACCTGGGCGACGGCACCTACTACCACTCGGGCATCCTGGCGATCCGCGCCTGCATCGCCGAGCCGGTGAACGTCACCTTCAAGATCCTGTTCAACGACGCCGTGGCCATGACGGGCGGCCAGTCCGTGGACGGGCCGCTCGACCCCATGATGATCTCGCGCCAGCTCACCGCCGAGGGCGTGCAGGTGATGCGCGTGGTCACCGACGAGCCGGAGAAGTACCCGGCCAACGCCGGCTTCGCCGAGGGCGTGAGCATCCACCACCGCGACGAGCTGGACACCATTCAGCGCGAGCTGCGCGAGACGCCGGGCGTGAGCGCGCTCATCTACGATCAGACCTGCGCGGCGGAGAAGCGCCGCCGGCGCAAGCGCGGCACCTACCCGGACCCGGCCAAGCGCGTCTTCATCAACGACCTCGTGTGCGAGGGCTGCGGCGACTGCTCGGCCAAGTCCAACTGCGTTTCCGTGGTCCCGCACGAGACGGAGTTCGGCACCAAGCGCGCCATCGACCAGTCGAGCTGCAACAAGGACTATTCCTGCCTCAACGGCTTCTGTCCCTCCTTCGTCACCGTCGAGGGGGGCCAGCTGCGCTCGGCGCCCCAGGCCGACCCCGACGCCGCCGAGGCGGCGTGGGGCGAATTGCCCGAGCCGACGCTGCCGGCGCTCAACGAGGGCACCTACAACCTGGTGGTCACGGGCGTGGGCGGCACGGGCGTCGTCACCGTCGGGCAGATCCTGGGTATGGCCGCCCACATCGAGGGCAAGGGCTGCACCGTCTTCGACATGACGGGCCTGGCCCAGAAGGGCGGCGCCGTGACCAGCCACGTCCGCCTGGGCGAGACGCCCGGCCACATCCACTCCAGCAAGATCTCCGCCGGCACGGCGGACGTGCTGATGGGCTGCGATCTCGTCGTGGCGGCCGGCTTCGACACCCTGGCCAAGACGATGAAGGGCCGCACGCACGCCATCATCAACACGCACGAGACGATCACGGGCGACTTCACGCAGAACCCCGACTACACCTTCCCGGGCGAGGAGCTGCGTCAGCGCATCCGCGAGTCCGTGGGCCGCGAGCGCGCCGAGATGGTCGAGGCCACGGAGCTGGGGACCGACCTGCTGGGCGATTCCATCGCCGCCAACCTCTTCATGGTGGGCTATGCGTGGCAGCGCGGCCTGATTCCGCTGTCCGAGGCGGCGCTCATGCAAGCGGTGGAGACCAACGGCGCCGCCGTGGACTTCAACAAGAAGGCTTTCCTTTGGGGCCGGCGGGCGGCGCACGATCTGGCGGCCGTGCAAAAAGCCGCGGAACCGGTCGGCGGCGATGAGGCGATGGGCTCCGAGCACCTCTCGGAAACCCTGGAGGAGACCATCGAGCGCCGCGTCGCCTTCCTCACCGGCTACCAGGACGCCGCGTACGGCGAACGCTACCGCCGGCTCGTGGAACGCGCGCGCGAGGCCGAGCGCGCGGTGGCACCGGACCGCGAGGATCTCGGCTGGGCGGTGGCGAAGAGTTACTTCAAGCTGCTCGCCATCAAGGACGAGTACGAGGTGGCGCGGCTGTTCACCACGGGCGAGTTCGAGGCCAAGCTGAAGCGCCAGTTCGAGGGCGACTTCAAGCTCAAGTTCCACCTCGCGCCGCCGGTGATGAACCCCACCGATCCCAACACCGGCGAGCCCAGGAAGAAGACCTTCGGCCCGTGGATGTTCCCCGTCTTCAAGCTCCTGGCGCGGCTGCGCGTGCTGCGGGGGACGAAGCTCGATCCCTTCGCCTACCTCTCGGAGCGCAAGCGCGAGCGCGCGCTGATCGGTGAGTTCGAGGCGCTCATGGAGGAGGTGCTGGCGGGCCTGACGCCCGAGAACCACGCCACCGCCGTCGAGCTGGCGGAGCTGCCGCAGCAGGTCCGGGGCTACGGCCACGTCAAGATGAACAACCTGCAGCGTGCCAAGGCCGAGGAAACGCTCCTCCTGGACCGCTTCCGCTCCCCCGCTCCCGCGCCGATGCCGCAGGCGGCGGAGTGAGCCGCCCACGAAACGCCCCCGGCACACGGCGTGCCGGGGGCAACGTCGGGCGGCCGGGCCGCGTCAGCCGAGATATTTGGCGATGATCTCGTCCAGCTTGCCCTCGGCCTTGACCGCTTCGAAGGCCTCGCGGAACGCCTCGATCACCTTGGGATCGGTGTCGGGGTTGAAGGCGTAGTAGAGCTCGCCGCTCTTCAGCACGTGCTTGACCTCGTACCCGTCCAGCATGCCTTCGTTCTTGAGCGCATATTTGGAAACGTTGGTCTCGTACGCCCAGTACTGCACGCGGCCCGCTTCGAGAAGCTTGAGGATGGAATCCAGGTCGCTGACGCGATGCAGGGCGTCCTTGGAAACGCCAGCCTTCACGAGGAGCTGTTCGGCCACATCGTCGCGGATGGTCGCGGTGCGCGTGTCCGCAAGGTCCGTCGGCTCGGCGATGTCCGGGCTGTCAACGGCCCCGATAACACCGATGCGCGTGGAGGCGATGGGGCCGAGCCAGGTGAACTTGTCTTCGCGCTGTTCCGTTCGCGTGGTGACGAACAGCACGGTGTTCGGCTCGTTGAGTGTCTTGTTGTAGCCGCGCGACCAGGGCGCGACCGTTACATCAGCGAGCGTCTTGTCGGTGTCGGCGCGCTCCAGGATGGCCTGGGTCAATTCGATGGAGATGCCCTTCTTCTCGCCATCCTCGGTCATGTTGTAGGGTGGATATTCCTCGGTATAAAAAGAGAGCTTGTCGATCGGGCCGGCGTGCGCCATGGGCGCAAGAAGAAGCGCCGCCAAAGCCAGTGCAATCGGTCGCATAATTTGCTCCCGTCCTGCTGTGATCTCGGACGTGCTCGTCGTGGCACGTCGATGCCGCGGGGCCTCGGGTACGTGCGACCACCCCGGCCGCTTCGGGACGGGGCGCACGCCTCGCCGCAGTCGCGTGCGGCCAACCCTGTCGGGCCCGTTTTTCCACGTACCCGTTCCCCCACTGTGTGAAGTGTTCGCGACGAAATATGTTACGTCAACCGGCATCGTGGCGCGAGACGGCACAATATTGGTCCATCGAAAAAACCAACTTCTCCGCCAACGTGAATTATGGATCTCCAATAATAGCTTATCGACGCTTCCAGGATTGCAATACACCAAACACGATGTTTTCCCGGACATGAAACAAGCGGTTTGAATCCGTATAGCGGAGCTGGTTGACCGCAAGGCGGACCAAAAAGGGGCCGCACGGTGATCCGTGCGGCCCAACAGCTCGGGGAGGGTCGACGTTCATGACAAAGCGCCCCGAAGCACGCGCCTGGAGCGCCGCAACGCCGATATGCGCATTGCAACGCCACTCTTGGTGCACTGCAACATAGAAGCCGGTCGAGCCGCGGCAAGGGGGCTTTGCGTGCGCGGCAAGCCCGGTTCGGCCAAGCGCTCAGTCCGCCTCGCCGCCGCGTTCCCAGGGCGGCACACTGCCGAAATAGTTCACCAGGAAATCCAGGAACGCCCGGATCTTGGGGGCCAGGTTCCGGCGTTCGGCGTAAATCGCGACGATGTTCGCGTTGTCCTGGATGTAGTGCGGCAGCAAGCGGACCAGCCGGCCAGCCCGCAGATCGTCCTGCACCAGGTAGGTGGACAGCCGCGCGATGCCGACGCCGGCGAGCGCGGCGTGATAGATCGCGTCCGCGCTGTTGGCCTCGAAATTGCCGCTGATGCGCATGGTCTCGGCGTTGGGTTCGTCGAACGCCCAGTCGTTCCACGCCGCCACCGTGGTCAGGCCAAGGCAGTTGTGCCGCGCCAGGTCCGCCGGGGTTTCCGGCGCGCCCCAGCGCTCGACGTAGGACGGTGCCGCGCAGATGACGCGCCGGTTGGGCGCCAGCTTGCGCGCGATCACGTCGGGGTCGGTGACCTGTTCGCTGAAGCGGATGGCGACGTCCACGTCCTCCGCCGCCAGGTCCACGGGACGGTCGGTGAGATCAAGGCTGAGCCGCAGTTCGGGATACATCTCCAGGAACCGCGGCAGCATGGGCAGCAACTGGGACTTGCCGAAGGCCACGGTGGACACCACACGCAGCGTGCCGCGCAACTCCCCGATCGCGGACAGCGCTTCCTCTGCCTGGGCAACTTCGAGAGCCACGGTGCGGCAGCGCTGGTGAAACGCGCGCCCCTCCTCCGTAAGCGAGATACCGTGCTGGGTGCGGTTGAGCAGGCGCACACCCACCCGGTCCTCCAGGGCGCCGATCTGCCGGCTCACCGCGGAGGGCGATTGCTCCAGCGCCCGCGCCGCCCCGGAAAAACTCCCGGTATCGACGACGCGGGCGAAGAGAATCATCCGGCTCGCGAGGTCCATGGCACCGCCCCGTTCTATGTGCGCCGCAACATCAGGCTAACGGTGCTCTCGGGGCGTGGCGACACGGATTTCAGTGAGCCGGCTCACGCGGCGACAGCCGCGCCGCCACGTGGGTCATGCGCCGTGCGATTCCCCGCCGCACAGCCGCAAGACCGGCGTGCGCCGCCTCCGCGCGCAGACGATGCGCCCGCGCGACGTACCAGTCGATCTCGGCCTGCGTGGGTTGGCGGCAGTGGTCGGGACTGGCTTGCGTCATGGCTTTGCTCCCTTCCGCACGGTCGCGCCGGCGCGAACCGGCATGTGCTGCACTGCACAATGGTGCCGTGGGACGGAAGCGGGAAGTGGCGGCCGCTGCAAAGGAGACTTGTCGCGAACGCAAGCCAACCGGTGGCTCGGGCGGCATGCCAGGGGCAGCCTGCTAGGTAAATACGCTCGACACACCCGGCCGGCGGCGCCATGGCCCGGAAAGGGTGCCGCCGGCGAGGCTCACGCCACATATGTCAAAGTGCGGGAAATCCGCCCCGGGAGCGGACAGCGAGCGTTCAGGCGTCGCCTTGGCCGGGCTCCGGAGAGAAGTATTTCTCGAACTTGCCGCTCTCGCCCTGGTGCGCTTCGGCGTCCGGCGGCGCTTCCTTCTTGCGCGTGATGTTGGGCCAGCGCTCGCTGTAAAAGTGGTTGTGTGCCACCCAGTCCTCGGCGTCTTTTTCAGTATCTGGCAAGATGGCTTCCGGCGGACACTCGGGCTCGCACACGCCGCAGTCGATGCATTCGTCCGGGTGGATGACGAGCATATTCGTACCTTCGTAGAAGCAATCCACCGGACAGACTTCCACGCAGTCGGTATACTTGCACTTGATGCAGTCTGCATTGACGATATAGGTCATCGCTCTCGGCTCGCCTCCGACGCACGGGATGCTGGAGCGGCATCAAGCCAGGAGCGGAAACGAATATCAACACGGTGTGGTCTGCGGGCTTTGCCGCGCGGACACGAGCCGCACCACCCGTCCGGCCGGACGAACCTCGGCCCTACCCAACTACCCCGAAAGATGATTCCCCGGATGCGCGGCTGCATCGCGCCGCTCGCTTGATGTACGTCAATGCTGGGGAGGCACGTTCGCGCGAGGGCTTGGGGACCAATCAATGGTCGCCGGGGCGGCACGCCGGAAGAGGAGGAGTTATGACGTTCATCCTGTCGAGCGCGGCTTTCGCCCAGGGGGCGCGCATTCCCACGGTCTATACCTGCGACGGCGACGACACCTCGCCGCCGCTGCAATGGCAGAGCGCGCCGGACGGCACGCGCAGCTTCCTGATCGCCTGCGACGATCCGGATGCACCCGGCGGTATTTTCCGGCACTGGGCCGCCTACGACATCCCCGCCGACTGGAGCTGGCTTCCCGCCGGGCTGGACGGCGAGACCCTGACCCACGGCATCCGTCAGGCGATCAACGACTTCAAGAACCCGGGCTACAATGGTCCCTGCCCACCGCAGGGCCACGGCCCGCACAACTACCACTTCCGAGTTACTGCGCTCAGCGAGCCCACCTTGCCGGTCGCTTCGGGCGCGACCTGCGTGGAGGTGCAGACGGTCGCGCGCCCCTACGTCATCGACTTCATCGAACTCGTGGGTGTGTACGAGCGCTGATCCGACATCGCCCGGCGCTGGAAACATCTAGCGATGTTTCCAGCGGGGCTGACGCTTCTCGTTGAAGGCCGCCATGCCCTCGGCGCGGTCCTCGAACGCAAAGGTGGCGTGGAAGGACCGGCGCTCGAAGCGCACGCCCTCCGCGAGCGTGGTTTCCTCGGCGCGGTTCACGGCTTCCTTGCACGCCATCACGGCGGGGTAGGACATCCCGGCGATCGTGCCGGCCGTCTCCAACACGGTCGCCAGGAGCTGGTCCGCGGGCACGACCTGCGCGGCCAGCCCCGCGCGCTCGGCTTCCTCGGCCTTCATCGTGCGCCCCGTGAGACACATCTCCATCGCCTTGGCCTTGCCCACGGCGCGCGTCAGGCGCTGCGTGCCGCCCATGCCGGGGATCGTGCCCAGCTTGATCTCGGGCTGCGCGAAGCGCGCATTGTCGGCGGCGATGATGATGTCGCACATCATCGCCAGCTCGCAGCCGCCGCCGAGCGCGTGGCCCGCCACCGCGGCGATCGTGGGCGTGCGCAGGTGGGCAACGGCCTCCCAGTCGTCGGTGATGAAGTCCTCGTAGTGGACCTGGGCGAAGTCCTTGGGCTGCATCTCCTTGATGTCGGCGCCGGCGGCGAACGCCTTCTCCGAGCCGGTGATGACGATGCAGCCGATGTTCGGGTCGGCGTCCATCTCGCGCGCGGCGCGGTCGAGGTCCGCCATGAGCTGGCTGTTGAGGGCGTTGAGCGCGTCGGGTCGGTCGAGCGTGATGATCCCCACGCGATCGCGGGTTTCGGTACGGACGAGTGTCTCGGTCATCGTTTCTGTGGCTCCCTGTTGCGGCGGCGGGCGCAGCGCCCACCCCCAACCCGCAGGTTTACGCACGCGTCAAGACCGTCGCAAGCCGATGTGACGCAAACGTCAGCCACCCAAGAGAACCGCGTGCATGATGCGCCCCGGCACGAAGGTGAAAAGCCCGGCGACGACCAGCCCGCCGCCGAAGATCGCCACCATCCCGATGCTGTGCCAGCCCACACGATGCCGGCGCGCGGCCAGCACCGCCAGCGGCAGCGTCGCCAGGGTGAGGATCGAGAGCAGGTGAATGGGGCTCCATGGCCCCATCACGCGGAGCTCATGGATCCAGAACGAACTCCCGGCGACGACCAGCATCGCCGCCACCCAGCTCCATCCGAGCATCCGGTGGGGAAGCGTGCCTTTCGGCCCGGCGAGCTGTACGACCCCGACGGCGAACGCCAGCATCGCGGCGAAGGCGTGGATTTGAATCGCCGCCCCGGCCGACAACAGCGGTTGCAAGCTCATCGCCACCCTCTTGCTTGGCCGCACGCCGGCGGTCCGGTTCACGCCGGCGTGGTTGCGCAAAGGTGATCTTCGCAGGTCGAAGACCTACGCGTTCAGCGGTCCAGCGACAACCGCTGCTGTGGCCCACCTACGGGGGGACAGGAGGGACGGAGGGAGCGAACGCCCGGCGAGCGCGTGGCCGATCAGCCGCCCTCGCCGCCGCGCCCGGCGGCCGTTGACGCATCCTCGTCCAGCGGCAGTGCGATGCTGCACGAGAAGCCGTCGGCGTCGAAGCGCAGGTCCACGCGCGCGTCCAACTCGGGCGGCAATTCATTGCGGATGAGGTTAAGGCCGAAGCCGCCCTCGGGGTCCGGGTTCGGACGTTCCGACAGCCCATGCTCGTGCCAGGCGAAGTGCAGCATTGGCGGGGCGGCTTCGCGCACCACCTGCCACGACACCGCGATCCCGCCCGCCGGGGCAGCGAGGGCGCCGTGTTTGACGGCGTTGGTCAGCAGCTCGTTCAGCGCCAGCGCCATGAGCTGGCCCGCGCGGCGGGGCACGGCGACCGTCGGTCCATCGGTGGTGAACGCTTCGGGCGAACACACCGCCCATGGCAGCGCTTCTTCGACGAGCTCGTGGAGGTCGACGCGCTCCCCGCCGGTTCGCGCGATCATGGTCTCCGTGGTCGCCAGCGCATTCAGCCGACCCTCGAACCGCTCGGCAAATTCGCCGAGCGTTGTCGACGTTTCCAGTGATTCGCGTTCCAGCGAGCGAACCGTGGCGAGCATGCCGTTGACGCGGTGCTGCAAGGCCGCGGTGAGCATGCGCTGGCGTCGCTCGTCGGCCTTGGTCCGGGTGACGTCCACGAAGGTGAGCACCACCCCGTCCACGCGGTCGCGGCAGTCGCGGTAGGGCAGCGCGCGCATCACGTAGGTGGCCGGGCGATCGCGGCCGGACACCTCGCGCTCCACTGGGGTGGCGCTGCGCAGCACGTCGTCGATGTCGCCCGACAGGTCGGTAAGCTCGACGCGGGCGGTGATGTCGGTGATCGGGCGTCCGACATCACTGTCGATAAGGTTGAAGACCCACGTCGCGGCCGGGGTGTACCACGTGATGCGCCCCCGCCGGTCGAGGAAAACGGTCGCCACGTCCGTGCTCTGGAAGAGGTTGCGCAGATCCGCGTTGGCCTGATCCAGCTCGGCCACCTTGCGGCTGAGTTCCTCGTTAACCGTGGTCAGTTCCTGGTTGACCGACTGCACCTCCTTCTTGGCGGTTTCCAGGTCCTCGTTCGACGACTGCAGCTCCTCGTTCATCGAGAGCAGCTCTTCGTTGGCCGACTTGAGTTCCTCGTTGGAGGTTTCCAGCTCCTCGATCGTGGTCTGAAGATCCTCCTTGGTCGCCATCAGCTCGTATTCGAGCTGGCGCACGCGCCGCTCCGCGGCGTCCGCGTCCCGTGCCGCCGCGCCGTCATCCGAATGCGGGACGTCCGCGGCGCGTGCCGTCACGTTCGGCCGGAAAACCACCACGTACCGGCGTGCCGCGCTCCCGGAGTCCACGGGCATGGCGACGATGTCGACCAGCTCCGTCCCGGCGTCGGTGCGCAGGCTGACGCCGGCGCGGACGGCCTCCCCGGCGCGCTCCCGTGCCTGGTCGAGCGCGGCGCGCAAATCCGCGCGCAGACCCGGCCGCCCCAGGTCCAGGAGGTTGCTGCGCGGCGCCCCGACCGGCTGCTCCAGATAGGCCCCCGTCCGCCGCGAGTACTGGACGACGCTGTACTGCTCGTCGACGACGACGAAGGGCGGCCCGTACGAATCCAGGACCAGCTTCTCCACGCGCTGGGAGACGTCGCTCTGCGGGGCCACGGGCGCCTCCGGCGTGCCCGTCAGATCCGGCGCCTGACTGGCGGCCAGGAAGGGGAAATCGGCGGGCTCCCGCGCCGCGCGGGGCTGCGGCTGCTGGCGGTACAGGCGGTGCTCCTGTTCCAGCGCGGTGAAGAGCGTGCGCTGCTGCGCCACAGTCTCCGAGGCGCCCAGGAAGAGGTATCCGCCCTCCCGCAGGGCGTAGTGAAAAACCGGGATCAGGCGCCGCTGCAGCTCCGTGTCGAAGTAGATGAGGACGTTGCGGCAGGCGATCAGGTCCAGGCGCGAGAACGGCGGGTTCTGGATCAGGTCGTGGACGGAGAAGATGCACACATCGCGCAGGTCCTTGGTGACGCGGTAGTGCTCCGCCTCCTCGACGAACCACGTCCGGAGGCGTTCGGGCGCGATGTCCGCCGCCACCGCCTTGGGATAGCGGCCCGTGCGCGCGCTTTCGATCGCCGTCTTGTCGGCGTCCGTGGCGAAGACCTGGATCGGCGGGAAACGGTCCGCCTCCACGCGAACCTCGCGCGCCAGGATGGCGATGGAAACGGCTTCCTCGCCCGTGCTGCAGCCCGGAACCCAGATGCGCACGGGCTGATCCGCCGCCTTCTCGCGCACGAGCGGATGCAGCGCCTCTTGCTTCAACGCCTCGAACGCCTCGGGATCGCGGAAAAAGCTGGTGACGTGGATGAGCAGCTCGTGGGCCAGCCGCTCCACTTCGTCCGTGTCCTCGCGCAGCCGCTCCACATAGCTCGCGGCGGCATCGATTTGCAGCACCTGCATGCGCCGCTGAATGCGCCGCACCAGGGTGTTCGTCTTGTAGTGCCGAAAATCGCGGCCTTCGCGCGCCAGCAGGATGGCGCAGATCTCGCGCACGCGAGAACCGGCGGCCTCCTCGGCATTCTCCACGCCCTCGCCGTGCGCCAGCTGGCGCAGATGCCGGGCGTAGGCCGCGAGATGCGCCGGCATTTCGTGGGCCGGCACCAGGAAATCCACCAGCCCTGTGGCGACGGCGCTTTGCGGCATGCCCGAAAAGCCCTCGCCTGCGCGCTCACCGGGGAGAGCTTCCGCGACGGCCAGACCGCCGTGGTCCTTGACCGCGCGCACCCCAAGCGTCCCGTCGCTGCCCGTTCCCGACATGACCACGGCCGCCGCGTTGCGGTCCTGATCCGCGGCGAGCGCCCGGAGAAAGGTGTCGATCGGCAGGGGG
>Ga0207714_1000624_pt1 | contig 23966 bp, 25 predicted proteins | sample PonA232FremontCA_2_FD_187270 | JGI IMG/M metagenome (GOLD analysis project Ga0207714, IMG submission 187270) | Marine sediment microbial community from Fremont, CA, USA - Pond A23 Sediment 2 (SPAdes) | ecosystem: Environmental > Aquatic > Marine > Unclassified | place: USA: Fremont, California...
CCGTATTTTGAGTATGGTCTCTCAAACCCTGAGTAAACGGCTCGTGGTCCTCGCAGTGGTGGCCCTCCTCGTTCTCGCCACCGGTCCGACGGTAATCGCCGCACAGGATATCGATGCGACACAAGAAACCCGAATGTCCGGAAATGTCATCGTTGCGGAGGGTGACACCGTAAAGAGCCTCGAAGTGATGAGCGGAACTGTCGTGATTCGGGGAACCGTCGACGGCGACCTGAACGGTGTGGCCGGTAGCGTCGTGATCGCCGATACGGGCGTCGTCACGGGCGACCTGAGCGTCGCGACCGGTTCCCTCCGGATCGCCGGCACGGTCGGCGGGAGCGTTTCTGCCGGGACCGGGTCAGCACATCTCGCTGAAACGGGCCAAGTGGGTGAGGACTTCTCGGTCGGAGCCGGGTCCGTGACCATCGACGGCACGGTCGGGAACGACGCCACGGTCGGCGGCGAAACGATCAGCCTCGGCTCGACCGCGCAGATCGGTGGCGAACTCCGGTATGACGGAGCCCTGTCCCGCGATTCCGGCGCGGTCGTGGGTGGCTCGATCGTCAAGGACGAGACGATCGGCGGCTTCGGTCCGGGCGGCGTCTCGGGGGTTACCTTGCCTTCAATCGGGTGGCTTGACACACTCTACGGCCTGCTCGCGAACCTCCTGCTCGGAGCAGTCTTGCTGCTCGTGTTGCCAGGCTTTTCTGACCGCGTCGCGACGAGAGCGCGGGGAGAGACGGGCCGCTCGGCCCTTATCGGCCTGCTCGCGTTGATCGGCATTCCGTTCGTACTCTTGCTCCTGGCAGTGACCATTGTGGGCATTCCACTCGCCGTCCTCGGCCTGTTTGGCTATGGATTGGTCGTCTGGATTGGCGTGGTCTATGGCGAGTACGCGGCCGGGAGTTGGCTCGTGGATCAGTGGCAGGACGAGCCGAACCGGTGGTACGGCTTGATCGTGGGGCTCCTCGCCTTCACCCTCCTCAGTACGATCCCGGTCATCGGCGGCCTGTTCGTTTTCGCCGCCCTCCTGGTGGGTCTGGGAGCATTCACTTCCGGCATCCGGGGTACCTATCAGCGCCGCCGCGGTTCCGGCGCGAGCCCGACGACGGCGCCGGGAGAAACTGGTTCCTCGGCGGCCTGATCGACTGCGACACGCTGAAACCTGTTCGGAGCTATCACTGACGACATGCGCGTGACCGTCGACGTAGTGGGCGGCTCTGTCGAGGAAGTGTCCCTCGAGCAGGGAACCTACGCCGATCTTTTGGCAGCCGTCGATCTGAGCCCACACGAGGCAAGCGTGTTCGTCGACGGCCGCCCCCGGCCTGCAGATGGGACCGTCACCGAATCGGAGGTCCAGGTCGTTCGGCTCGTTCAGGGCGGATGAGGGTCGACCTGGCCGAGGAGAGCGACCTCGTGTCCGTGATGAACGTTCTGGACGGTGCGGACCTGGACGTCTCCGCGGCGACAGTTCGACGGGCGCTGGATCGAAGCCTCGCCCTCGTTGCCCGCTCTGAGGCGGGAACAGTCCTGGGGACAATCGTTTGTGTAGACCGAGAGCCTGAAGTCCTGGTCGAAGCGATTGCCGTCCGGCCCAACCGACGGGGCCAGGGAATCGGTATGAGGCTAATCGAAGCGGCGGGAGATAGGTGGGGACCGCTCCTCGCTCGATTCGAACCGGAGTTGTGGTCATTCTACGAGTCGCTCGGGTTCGTCAAAGCTCCAGCCCTCAAACTCGACGATGGGCGATTGGCGGCCCGGTGCCAGCCGGACTGATCAAAAACACCTGCGGGAGGTGCAGGGTTCGCAGCTATAACCCTCTCAATCGGCCGAAGACCCTTCCTGATGTTGTGTCCAGCGTTTCTCCACGTCGCGGTTCGAAACCACGACCCGGTCCCCCGATTCGGTCCGAATCCGGGTCTTCCGGAGGTCAATCCGCTCGATGCTCCCGCTCACGGAAGCCGTCTCCACCTGGTCGCCAATGTTGAAATCGGGGTCCCGCAGGAGGTAGACCCCGGCGACCGTGTCCGCGATCATCTCCTTCATCGCAAAGGCCACCCCGAGCGCGACGAACCCGGTCGCGGTTCCCAGACTGGCCGCGATTTCGCCCATGCCCAGGACCTTCAGCAGTACGAGGACGGCCCCAAACCAGAGCAAGGCGCCGGCGATCACGACGCCGAGGTCGACCACCATCACTTGCTCGTTCGGGTAGGCACGTTCCAGGCCGCCCCTGAGCGCTCTGAGCGCGACCGTTATCCCGACCCAGGCGATGCCCAGAAAGAGAAACCCGGCCACGACACGCGGCAGGGCGGAGAGGACCTCGGCGGCGAACTCCTCGAAGACCGCCCTGATGGGGCCCCAGACCGCTCCTGATAGCTGGAGGAACATATCGGAACCCAACGGAGCGCCCCCAAAAAGTCCTGCCGGGGGACTATACTTGCCTGGCCGCGATTACCTTGCATGCGAGTTAGCGTGGTCGGCGGAAGCATGGTGGATAATCACACGGCCCAGGTCGCCGAAACCCTCGGCAGGGAACTTGGCAGCCGGGGACACGACGTCGTTTGTGGCGGCTTGGGCGGCGTAATGGAGGCGGTTGGCCGGGGCATGGCTGAAACCGAGGGCCGGACGATCGGCATCTTGCCCGGCGAGGACCCGGTAGCCGCGAACCGCTTCGTCGACGTCCCGATCGCGACCGGGATGGGCGCAGCCAGGAACGTCCTGGTCGTTCGAAACGGGGCCGCGGCGATCGCCGTGGACGGAGCCGCGGGCACGCTCTCGGAGATCGCCCACGCGCTCGACATGGGCCGACCGGTCGCGGGACTGGATACCCACGAGGTAGCGGGCGTCGAGGCCGTCGAGACGTCGGTCGATGCGATCGAGTACGTCGAATCGGCGACGAAGTAATATCGCAGAAACGGCGACGAAGTTGGGACTACAATTGCGCTTCGACCAGTTCTTCGCCAGCCGCGAGTAGTGCCTGCACGCGCTCTTCGGTTTCGGCTTCGGCGTACACTCGCATCTTCGGCTCCGTCCCGCTCGGGCGGACCAAGAGCCAGGACCCGTCCTCGAGGAGCGCTTTTACCCCGTCCGCTGGGTTCACGTCCTCGACGGCCCGGTCGGCGATCGTCTCCGGAAGCGAATCGGTGAGAGTGGCAATCACCCGCTCCTTTTCCTCGTCGGGACAGTCAACGCTCAGCTTGTTCTGGTGAATGTCGCCGTGCTCGGCGAGCAGGGCATCGATCCGCTCGTCGTAGGCCTGCTCGGCCTCGACCGTCGCGGCGAGCAACCCCATGAGAACTCCGTCTTTCTCCCGAACGTGGCCTCTCATCGAGAATCCGCCCGACTCCTCCCCGCCCATGAGCGCGTCGTTCTCGCCCATTGCTTTGGCGACCCACTTGAAGCCGACCGCAGTTTCGATCACGTCCTCGTCGTGGGCCGCGGCCACCCGATCGATTAGGAACGTCGTCGAGACCGTCCGAACCGCCGGCCCTGACTGTGTCTCAAGGAGGTAATCGTAGGTCGCCGCGAAATACAGGTTCTCGTCGAAATAGCCCCGTTCTGGGGTGACAATCGCCAACCGATCGGCGTCGCCGTCGTTAGCGATCCCCAGATCGGCGCCGACGTCAGTCACGGCCTCAGCGAGCCCCGTCAGGTTCTCGGGGCTGGGCTCTGGGGCCGTCCCGCCGAACTCCGGGTCCCGATCGCAGCGCCGACGGATCACGTCCGCACCGGCCCGTTCGAGGAGTTTGTCCGTGACCCCGCGGCCACTTCCGTGCATGGCGTCGTAGACGATCGTCACGCCTTCCAGATCCGGCTCCAGGAGGTCCAAGGCGTGAGTTGCGTGTGGTTCCTGAAAATCGACTTCCCGGATGGTACCCCATTCGGACTCCGGCGCCGGGTCGGGTTCGGCCAGGTGGCTTTCGATGTCCTCTGTTACCGAGGGCATCGCTGGTGCGGCGTCGGCCGGGAAGAACTTGATGCCGTTGTACTCCGGCGGATTGTGCGAGGCCGAAATCACGACCCCACCGGCCAGGTTTCGGTCCTTGATGGCGTAGGCGACCAGTGGCGTCGGCACGTCCCGCTTTGGTAACAGGACGTCGTGGCCGTTGACCGTGAGCACTTTGGCGACTTCTTCGGCGAAGCCGCGGGAGGTCTCCCGTGCGTCATACCCCACTGCAACCGGTTGATCGCCCCGATCGATCCCTTCGAGGTGGGACGCGATCGCCTGGGCGACCATTCGGACCCGTCGGTCCGTGAACGTGTCGAGCGTGGCCCGCCAGCCGGAGGTCCCGAACGAAATCTGGTCCATACCCGTTCGATGGAGTGGCCCCGAAAAAACCGTGCCGGTGCCTGGACGGACGCGGCGCTTGCCTGCGTTTCCGGCCGAACCTGGTTCGTGGGCAAAACCTCTACCCCGCAATTTTGGGCAGTAGAACCGCAATACCGGCAACATTCGCAATCACGAATACGATCATATCGAACAGGAAACATGGGGCATCTGCGGTCTATCCACGGCTCGGGGCCTGAGGATCCATTTGAGAACGTTTATTACCTCCGGCAGGGAAGACCGACCCGTATGGCAGACCTGATCGTCAAAGCCGCGGTGAAGGAAGCACTCGACGACAAAAACGTCTCTTCGGACTTTTACGACGCGCTCGACGAGCGCGTCGAGGACCTCCTGGCCGACGCAGCCCGTCGCGCCGAGGAGAACGGTCGAAAGACGGTACAGCCCCGCGACCTGTAAGCGCGGCAGCCAACCGGTTTTTTATCGAGTGGAGCGAACCCGAACACCCTCGGGGTCGCCCACGACGATTTCGTCGGCGAGATCGATGAACAGCCCGTGTTCGAGAACGCCCGGAATCATAGAGAGCCGCTCCCCGAGCCCCTGCGGGTCCTCGATTTCCCCGAAGTCACAGTCGATGACCAGATTTCCGTCCTGGGTGATTACTGGACCGTCCTTCTGGCCGGCACTGCGGACGGATGGCGTACCCCCGAGTTCCCGGACCGTTTCCGTCGCTGGCGGCCTGGCTTCGGGGACAACTTCGATCGGGACCGGGTGAGAAAGCGTGGCGGCCTCTTTGCTGTCGTCGACCACGACCACGAAGCGGTCGGCGGCCGCGTCGACGATTTTTTCTCGGGCGTGGGCGGCTCCGCCGCCCTTGACGAGTTGTCCGTCGGCCACTTGATCGGCCCCGTCGATGGCGATGTCGACGCCCTCGACGGCGTCAAGCTCCGTCATCGGAATACCCGCCTCGATGGTCATGGCCCGGGACTGGTAGGAAGTTGGCACGCCCTTGATCGAGAGCCCATCAGCGACCGCCTCACCTAACGCTTCGATTGCGTAGGCGGCCGTACTTCCCGTTCCAACCCCGACCACGGCACCGTCTTCGACCATCTCGGCGGCCCGTCGTCCAGCCCGGCGTTTGCGTTCCGCCCGCGTTCCCCCGTCCTTCATAGCTCAGTTCCCGCTCCGAACCGACAAAAACCCGCCGTTCACCGACCCGGGTCTACGGCCAGCGCCGACTCGCCGGCCCGGACCGTCTCGCCAGTTTCGACCCGCAGGTCCGATTGCTCGAACCGCTCGGGCAGGACCACGTCGGCCCGACTTCCGAAGGAAACGTGCCCGATGCGTTGCCCCCGATCGACCTTTTCTCCCGCTTCGACGGCGGGATGGATTCGACGAGCCACCGTGCCCGCGATCAGCGTTACCCGAAAGTCTCCGACATCGATGTGCTGGCGCTCGTTTCGCTCGGCGTCTTTCGCGAACGCCGGCCAGTGGCCACCCGGGACGTGTTTCACGCCCGTGACTGGGCCGGGAACGGGTGACCGGTTCACGTGAACGTCGGTGACGTTCATGAACACGCCCACCCGAACGCGCTCCGCGCCGTTGATCGTTTCCGTGCGAATCACAGTCACCGTTCCGTCGGCCGGGGAGAGGACCCCTTCCGCCGGGGTCTTCCGGTCTGGGTCGCGGTGAAACCAGAGGATGGCGATCCCGAGAAGTAAAAGACCCACACCGATCGGCGCCCAGAACGGCAGGGTGATCGCCCCAGCACCCAGTACCGGGCCGGCGAGCCGCCACGTACCGGGCGCCAGTTGCATGGCCGAAGGTCTGGTGGGCAGCGTGGTGGGTTTTTCGGGTCAGTGTGCGAGAGCTTTATCGGGTTCGAGCGGAAATTCCCGCCGATGGACGCGTTTCACGCCCGGTACCCCTTTCTTCGGGCCGCCCGAGCGGCGGTCGAGGAGGCGGACGTGGACCTGGCCGCGGTCGTCAGGGAGGAATCCGCCGTCGTCGACCGGGCCACGGAACGCGTCGAGCGAGCCCTTACGGACCGCGAAATTGGCCCGCCCGCTCGCTCGACCCGCGTCGAACTGCTCTCCTATCCGGTCGCACGGGTGATCGCCTCCCTCGTGGACGCCTCGATCGTTCGCAACCGGTATGCCACTGCCGAAGCAGCGGCCGCTCGCGAGCGGTTCGAGACGGATTTCGCCGACGAGGACGAGATGACCTCAGTCGGTACCCCGACGCTGGAACGCTCGACACTGCTAGAGGAATTCGATCTGGCGACGGATGTGCGCTCAGTTGGAGACGGTTTCGAACTTGAAGTGAGTGCGTATCTGACCTACGCCGCCTCGCTGCGGGAGAGTTCGTGGCGTCTCTCCACGCGTGTGCTCGATGACGGCTGGGTGTGGGTGACCGAAGACGAACTCGATAGGCTCCTGGAACGGGCCGTGGAGGAGCGCGTCAGTGAGGGGCTACCCCTTTCCGTTCCGGAATCGATCGAAACGGCCCTCCAGGACCCGGTGCTGGAAATCGAGGAGACACTCGAAGAACTGGACCTCACCAGGGACATCGACACCGTCGTTCCGGAACTCTTCCCGCCCTGCATGCAACACCTGCTCGACCGGGTCCAACAGGGCGAGCACTTGCCGCATCACTCCCGCTTTGCGATCACATCTTTCCTGACGAACATCGGTCTCAAAACCGACGAAATCGTCGACCTCTACAAAACCAATCCCGGCTTCGGCGAGGAGATGACCCGGTATCAGACCGATCACATCCGGGGGGACACGAGTCCGACCGAGTACACGGCCCCGTCCTGTGCGACGATGAAGGCCTACGGCGATTGTGTGAACCCCGATGACCTCTGTGACGCAATTTCACATCCGCTGTCCTACTACGAGGTCAAACTCGACGACGAAGCCGAAGAACACACCGACTGGCGCGAGCGGGCGGCGGCCGAATCCGAAGGCGAGGATTAGTCCTCGTCGAGAAAGAGCAGGCCGAGCGCGCCCATAACGACGATAAACGCGACGATCCCGGCGACCATGACCAGCGTGCCGAGTTGCTCGCCCTCCGCGGCGCCCATCGAGGAGCCAGTGATGAGAAAGGCGACGAAGACGGCCACGCCGATCAGGGCCAACCCGGCTTGGCGAAGCGCTTGTCCTTCGAATTCCATGGCCGCCACTCCGGTCTAGCTCCCAAAAAAGGCGTCGAAGAGCCGATCGGCTCCCGAAAAACGGGATGGCCCCTCTTTTGAGCCCACCAACAGGGGGCAGAGGGTTTGTTGGGCGTCACATTTATGGGCGAGTGTAAAGTAAGCTTTACTGTAAAGCAAGCTTTACGGAAAGCCTGCTTAACATAACCTCGAAACCCATGTCAACACACGCACACTCCGAACGGACGTATCGACTCACCTACGGTGCGCTCTCCGGACTCTCGGGACTGGCGCTCGGTGTGCTCATCGCAGCGGGATACTCGCTGGCTGGCGTCGCAGGGTTCGTCGTCTTCTTCGGCGCTGCCGCATACCTTCAGGCCAGTTACTCGGGAACCCTGTTCGACGAGCGCGATAGACAGATACACGAGCGGGCGTCGGGGTGGACTCTTAGTTTGTTCGGGTGGGCAAGCGCGGTGTTCTTCCCGACGATGACCGTCCTCGTCGCACTCGACTACACCACCTGGCCCACGTGGCTGGTGCCGATTGCCTTCACCGTCCCGCTGGTGTACGGGGTTTACGGGATCCTCCTCTTCGTCGCTCGACGAAAGCAATGAAGACGAGTCTCCCCGAGTTCCGCGACCGCGAGGACTTGAGCCAGGCGGACCTCGCGGCGGAGGTGGGAGTGACACGACAGACCATCAACTCGATCGAACGGGGTCGCTACGATCCGTCCCTCGAACTCGCGTTCAAACTCGCCGATCGCTTTGACTGTCACGTCGAGGACCTCTTCGATCCCGAAACGGAGTGATCGTTCCGAGGGCCGGTGACAGCCATCCACTTAGAACTGGTTTCCACCTCCAGGAGAACTTGGAAAATCCGCTGGAGCCTGGATTAGCGTCACCCAATGGTTGGTTTTCCCTTCTATGGACCCTTCCGGCCCAGATAACGCTCACACCGCAGCGACCAATCACTCGAAATCGGGATACTCGAGGCCGCTCCCACTGGTGGTTGTAGACTCCGCGGGTGCTATTGATTTCCGTACGAGCAGTAGCCCACCGACGAGGACTACGGGGAGTGAAACGACGAGCCCGGTCCCAAGCGGACCAAAGAGGAGGTTGGGATCTCCCGTTGCGAATAGGATTCCGTAGCCGGCGATGGCGTTGAAGGCGCCATGACCAACGGCTGCTGGCCAGACACTTCCGGACTGGAGCGTGACCCACGCGAGGATCGCCCCGAGAAAGATCGCTATCCACGCCATTGCGAGCATGCCGAGCCAAGGTGACCCGGCATAGTCGAACCCGTAGTTGTACCCCATGGCGATGATCGGCCAGTGCCAGATCCCCCACACGAGTCCGGTGCCGACCACCGCCACCCGCTGGCCGTACGGCAGCAGGTGTTGGACCAGAAAGCCGCGCCAGCCCCACTCTTCCCCGAACGCCGCGAAGGTGTTGATAGCCGGACCGATGGTCAGCGCCGCCAGTATCTGGACGATTGCGATCGACGTGGGCGAGAGCGCCGAACTCGCCTCCGGGCCCAGTGTTCCTCTGATCCCCTCCATGGCGATATCGAAGTGGTGGGGAAAGAGCGCATAGAAAAGTGCCACTCCCGGCAGAATGAGGAGTGCGGGGAAAAACCAGGCGTAGACGTACCACTTCCACTCTTTTCTGCAATGGGGGCGAAGCCAGGCCGCTTCCAACGAGAATTCGGCCGACGTGAGAAGGCGGACGACGAGATGGCCCAGAGCGGGCCCGAACATGAATGCGACGAGTAAAATCGTCAACAAGGAGGCATCGACTGCTCCACTCGATCCACTGATCCCACCAGTGCGGAAAATATAGCCGGCGACAAGCCACGAGAACCCGAAGGAAACGAGGATGAAAATCCCGATACGCCGAGGGTAAAGTCGACGGGGAACGTGGCCCATGCTACTAGTAACGTATTTGCCATCTTAACTGTACGCCGAACAGTGATACCTTACAGCAGGGCATCCGCGGAGAGGCCGCCAACAAAAGAAGCCCAGCATGGTGTCTGAAAAATTTATCTCAGATGAACGGGAAAATGAGACAACGAATTCGAATCGAAACCCCATTATCCGCGCAGAAATCGAAGATTCGGATTTTCACCACAAAATTCTTATGTGACTGAACATTCATTTAGGGTGGGTCCTTGCCATGTGACCCCACCCCTCAGGGGCCCATTTTTCTCACCTTCGAGTGGCAGATTAATTGCTGCAATCGCCAGCGGTAGCCACCGAATTATTCCGGTTCGGCCCTCGGAAGCGAGATAGTCACCACTGAACCGCGGGCTGGCTTTTCCGAGACGTCGATTGTCCCATCGGAGGTATGAACCGCCCAGTGGGAGACGAACAGTCCCAGACCGGAACTGTGCACGAGCTGGTCCATCTCACGGTCGATGCTGAAATCGACCTGCTCGATGTCAGGAATCCCCGGACCGTCGTCTTCGATTCTCAGAACGCCAACGCTGTCACGTTCCTCCACGTCGATCCCGACGTACGGCGATTCCGCGTCGTTATGGATGATTGCGTTTCCGACCAGTTCCCGAACCGCGTAGCGGAATTCAGGGATCGCAAAGACCTCTACTTCATCAGTCCGGCGGAGCTCTATGTCCGCCGCTGGGTGCTGATTGTGCAGTTCCTCCAGGATCGATCGAACCAGCGACCCCAACTCCAATCGGATTGGTTGGGAGGGATCGGCGACGATATCGACGACTTTTCGCTGGTGTTCGGCTTGTTTCACGAGGCTTTCGGCCGTCTCCTGAATCGCGACCGCGTGTTCGCGTGGCTCTGCCCCTTCGCCCCTCCGTATCAAGTCCGCACGGCCGATGATGAGGTTGAGTTCGTTCCGGATGTTGTGCCTGAGCCACCGTTCCAGGACGAGCAATTGTCGTTCCCGCTCTTTTCGGTGGGAAATGTCTCGGCCGGTACCAACGATACGGGTCTCCGGCTCGGATTGGCCTGATTCGAGCAGTCGGCCTCGGAACTCGTAGGGTATCCGCTTGCCGCCAGCGGTTTCCAGCCTCCCCTCGACCGTGTCGCTGCCGGTCTCCCGGATAGCTCGGAGCGAACGCTCGATTTTGTGCCTGTCCTCTTTGGCAAAGAACTCCGCGGCCCGCATCGACTGGAGGGACGCTGCATCGTAACCGGTTATTTCTTTCACCGACTCGTTCCACCGCAGTAGTTCGCCATCAGTATCGACGATGTAGAAGAGGTCATCCAGCGCCCCCAACGCATTCTCGATGAAATCGCGTTCGTCCTCGAGTTCCTGTCTCGTTTCCCGCAGGTCCGTGACGTCAATCATCGAGGCCTGACCTATGTCCTCTCCGAGGAAGCTCCCGATCGCCGTCGAAACGATGACGTGGCGCGTTTTCCCCGTCTTCGTGCGGAGCTTCATTCGAGTGGGCCCAATCGAAACTTTGTCCTCGATGACCGCTTCCAACTCTTGGGTGGCCAGTTCCTGATCGTCCGGGTGGATGAACTGGAAGATCGAATGGCCGATCAAATCGTCGCGACTCTCTAACTCGAGTAGTTCCAGAACGGCGTTATTACACCAAATAGACTCGCCGGTTTCGTCGAAGAGGTTTATCGGTACGGGAGCGGATTGAACTAGGTGCCGATACCGACGGCCGCTCTCGTCCTCCGGCCACGGCTTGGGTTGCTCAATCCGCTCTCCGAGCTGTTCGACGATGGATTTCGGGCTTTCGTCCGGGGCCACAAAGTGGCTCACGCCCGCGGCCATCGCCTCCGAGGCGAGTGACTCCGGACCATCGACGGGAGCGAGAACAAAGGGAAGGGTGGGATGTGTGACCCGAATCGAGCGGAGCAGTCTGAGACCGTCCAAATCGGGAAGCTCATAGACACTCACCACTGCGGCGAAGTCAGTGGCCTCTATCTGCTCAAGACACGCACTTGCGGATTCGACGACCACAGTTTCGAAGCCATGTGCATCAAGCGGCCCCCCGATACGATCCGCTACGGCCCCGTCAGAATCGACCAGCAGAACCGTAGAAGTGCCGCGTGGCTCCATTTACTCAATCTAAACATGTTAGGGCAATAGGACTAACGGCCATTACTCCGGCCGCCAGTATCAGTATCGCCATATTCGACGTTGGGCATGGCACTCGAATCCAGGATCTGACTCGAATCCGGCCGATTACCTCCTCAACCGATAGCGGTCTTTTTCCCCACGTTTTTGCGAGCGGGTGCGCAGCAACCGCTCGAAAAAGTGTGTGGCTCACGGGTCGTACCTCCCCGTTCGCCGTCGAGGTCTCACTGCGTTCGACCTCGCATGCGAGGGATGGGATTCGAACCCATGGACTCCTGCGAGAGCGGGTCTTAAGCCCACCGCCGTTGGCCACTTGGCTACCCTCGCTCGCTCTCACTTATGCGACGATTCGGTAAGCCTTTTCGGACTTACTCCTCGATCGTCACCGACTCGAGGAGGATCTCTTCGTTCGGTTCATCTTGCCGATCGGTTTGTACGCCGCCAATCTCCCGAACGACGTCCATCCCGTCCGTGACCTCACCGAAGATGGAGTGCTTGCCGTCGAGGTGGGGCTGGGCGTCCAGGGTTATGAAGAACTGCGAGCCGTTCGTATCGGGGCCACGGTTGGCCATAGAGAGTTTGCCAGCCGAATCGTGGCTGAGGTCGTCGTCGAACTCGTCGTCGAAGGTGTAGCCCGGGCCGCCCCGGCCGGTCCCGGTCGGATCGCCGGTCTGAATCATGAAGTCACCAATGACCCGGTGGAAGGGGACGTCGTCGTACAGGGGTTCGTCCTCGACGGTCTCCTCGGTTTCCGGGTCGGTCCATGTCTTCTCGCCGGTCGCGAGACCCACGAAGTTCTCGACGGTGCGGGGCTTCCGCTCGTCGTAGAGGTCGATTTCGATATCGCCTTTGCTCGTGTGGAGGGTCGCGCTTAAGTCACCCATACCCATGCAACCCGTCCCTCGGGGATAACCCTGCTGTTCGGTGCCACTCAGAGCAGGGAGAGTATCGCGTCAGGTTCGTACGCCAGTCGGAGCGACCGGGAGCGGCCCCGCCCCTCCAGGCTCTCGTATTCGGCTTCGATGAGCCCCAGATCGTCGAGTTTGTTGACTATCTCGGTGTAGCGCGTATAACCCAGGTCTGTCGCTTCGTGGAAGGCGTCGTAGACCGCGCCTGCTTGCTCGGCGTCGGTCTCCGCGATGACTTCCAAAAGCGTCTGCTCTGGTTCGGTCAGTCCGTCGATATGGCGCTCCAGGTGCACGTGCCGGGCCGAATCGTAGGCCGCTTCGACGTCCTGGCTCTCGATCGTCTTACTAGCCCGTCGCTCGGCGTTCATTCCGGCGCGTCGAAGCAGATCGATCCCGACCCGGAGGTCGCCCGTTTCAGCGGTTCGTTCCGCGACCTCGTCGAGGACACCGGATGGCACCACGTCCGGTCTGAAGCCGACCTCGATGCGGTGGGAGAGGATGTCCACGATCTCCGGCACGTCGTAGACGGGGAAGTAGGCCTCCTCGGGCCGGAAGACACTCTGCACCCGACTGTCCAGCCCGTCGATCAGGTCAAGATCGAGATCCGAGGAGACCAGGATGACGCCGATCTTGGTGCCCGGATGGGCTTCGTGCGCCCGGAGGAGCGAATAGAGGGTCTCGGACGCCTCGTTCTCGTAGAAGAGGTAGTTCACGTCGTCCAAGGCCACGACGAGGACGGTCTCCTCGTCGGTCAGTTTCTCGGCGATCTGCCCGAAGAGCTTCTTGAAAGAGATGCCCGAGGCCGGCGGCTCGTACTCGAATAGGGCCTTGAAAATCCGGGAGAAGACGGCATAGCGGGTCGAATCCACCTGGCAGTTCACGCGGACGGCTCGCACGCCGGGCTGGGAATCGAGCTCGCCGAAGACCTTCTGAATGGCCGTGGTCTTGCCCGTTCCAGGGGGGCCGGTTGCGAGGAGATTGAGCGGCCGGGATCCACGCGTCGCCGGGCGTAAGGCGTGAGTGAGCGTTTCCAGTTGTGTGTCCCGATGGTCGAAAACCTCGGGGACGTAGTCGATCTCGAAGACGTGCTCGTCCCGAAAGATGGACTCGTCCCAGGAGAGCATGTCCTCGTCGGCCATGATGTCAAGGGAGCCACCACGCCCACTTAACGCTTCCCGCCGTGGTGAATGGGGACCAGCCGACAAAGCGGTCAGCCACTCGCTAGAACTTCTCCAACAGACTCCGGTAGAACCCTTCTTTTTCGCTCCCGTCGGCGCTTTCGCCGGCGAGTTTCTCGACGATGAGTTCCGGCGTGGAGCGAGCGAGATGATTTTTCTCGGGCGAGCGCTCCACGAGCAACTCGCCGTCTTCCAGCCCCAGCGCCCGGATCCCGTCGACGGTTACCGGCCCCTCACAGGCCTCTCGAATGCCGTCGGCGAGATGCGAGACGATGACAGCCGTGGCCGAGGCGCCCTGGAGCGTTTCGACGATGCCCGCGATGATCTTCGCGGAGGCACCCGGCTCCGTGATGCTCTCCAGTTCGTCCACGAGGACGAGCTTCGTCGCCGGGCCCGCCACCAGCGAGGCGAAGTCCTCGACCGTCGATTCGAGGGCCCCGGCGTCCAACGTGCCTCGGGATTTGGCGTGATAGTGAATCTCCTCGACGGCCGGGACTCGCGCCGAATCGGCCGGGACTGGCAGGCCCATGTGGGCCAAAATCGTGATCGAGGCGATCATGTCCAGGGTCGTGGTCTTGCCACCACTGTTGACTCCCGACAGGAGTGCGACCCCGTCGACGGCGTAATCGACCGGTTCGATATGCTCCGGCGGCTCGTCCAGTAACGGGGACCGCCCGCCCACGATATCGAACCCCCGCTCTGTGCGCTCGGCCATGGTACAGTCATAATCCGCAGCGAACCGAGCAATAGCCACTTCGACGTCGAGTTCGAGGGCTTGCCGAACCATCTGCTCGACGCCCTCCCGTCGCCCCGAGAGTTCGGTCGCGAGTTCCCGCTTGACCTGTCCGGCCCGTCGCTCCCGCTTTGCCTTCAGGTCCTCTTCGAGCCGCGAGTGCACGTCTTCGTTTCGCTCCACGGGAAACGTGGGCTCCTCCGGGAAGAGCCGTTTTGCGGTCGTCACCTCGTCGTCATCCAAATCCATGGCGTCAAGGAGGTGCTCCCGCGCGGCTTCGACTGCGGCGTCGAACTCCCCCGCTAATTCGCTTTTGAGAATCGAGTCGACGCCAGCGCCCCGTTCGGCCAGCGAGAGCAGGTCGGCCCCGTCGACGGTCACGTCCGTTGCCGATATCGCCGCCGTCAGCCGATCGTTTGCGACTGATTCGGCCGCCGAAACCGCTGTTTCCAACTCGTCGACGGCCGCCGAAAGGCGGGCCAACTCTTCGTCGTTCGTCACCGCACCGGTCTCGTCGATGCGGTCGAGCGCGGAGAGTAACCCCTCGCGGTCTACGGGAGCCTCTAAACCGGCCGCCTCGTGAACTGCCGCTGCGGCCCTGATCGACGCTCGATTGCGGCCGTAAAATTCCAGGACCCGCTCCGGCACCACCTCCGTCGGGGTGTCGAGGGCGTTCGGTTCCACGGAGACATCGCCTTCGACGTCGATGCCGGCGAACTCTTCGTCGAGAGCGATCACCGTGGCGTAGCCGCGGGCAAGTTCGGACAGCGAGCGGGCGTCCTCCACCAACTCAACGCTGACCTCCGGAACGGTCTCTTTCGCGTGGCTGTATGTTTCGGCGTCACTCGTCGCGAGACAGCGGTCCCGCACCCGGACGTCGCCCGGCTCTTTCAGCGGTTCGACGCCCTCGAGGGCCGACAGCACCGCCTCGTCGACGGTTCGTTCCATGGCCCGCTCGGCGATTTCTCGGGTTTCTTGGATGCGCGCGTCGACGGCACTCGGGTAGAAGGTCTCGATCCGGTGTCGGCCGTAGTCGGTGACCGTTCGATCGGCGAGGCGGTCGAGTAGCCCCTTGTAAACAGCCTCGGCGCGGTCGGTCGCCAGAAACCCACCCGGATCGTCGTGTCGGTCTCGAATCGCGTTGCGCACGATCCGGACGGCCCGCCCCTGTGAGATCCCCCGGGCCGACGCGATCGTGGCAACGTCACCGCGTTCGAGGGCCCGCTCGGGGTCCTCGAGGCTGGCTAACGCCTCGCGAGTTTTGGGCCCGACGCCGGGGATGGCCTCGATGTCCATCGGTTCGACCGTTCACCCCGAGGGGCTAAACGATTGGGGGGATCACCCGCCCCGACCCGTCCACCTGAGCAGGAGGAGGGTCCCCTCGTAGAGCCCGACCATCGTCAGGGCGATCAAGAACGGCGCCATCCCGGTCGGGTCAGGACTGAACAGGAAGGCGATCCCCAGGAAGACACCCCACATGATGAGCCGGCGCTTTTCCAGCCAGGTCCGGGTGGTCAACCCCATCATGATCGCCAGCATGATGAACAGTGGAATCTGGAAGACCACCGCGAGGAATCCCAGGAGCACCAGCATGAGCGTGAACGTATCCCCAAGCGCGAACGCGATGTCGACGACGTCCCGCGAGTACTGCATGAAGTAGCTCATCACGGCCGGCAGGATCAGGAAGTAGCCAAAGAGCAGCCCCACGAAGGCAAGCACCAGGCTCGTCGGGACCGCCGCCAGATAGTAGCGGCGCTCGTGGGGGTAGAGCCCAGGTCGCATGAAAGCATAGGTCTGGTACACGAACACCGGGAGCGCGAGGACGACGCCGAGCAGGCTGGCCGCCTTCAGCTGTGTGATAATCAATTCGAGCGGGTGGTAGACGTGCGGTTTCGAAATGTCGCTCGGAAGCACGGAGTACCAGAGGAAGTTGATGAACTCCTCGCCGAAGGGAAAAGCCAGCAGGCTGACGATGCCCGCGATGAAGAGCACGACGGCCACCCGTTTGACCATCTCCTCGATGTGCTCCGTGAGGGGTTGTTCCTCGTCCTCGGCTGGGCCGGTCTTCCGGTCGATCGCCGTCTGCCCCTCCTTCCAATCCTCTTCTTCACCTTCTTCATCACCCTCCCCGTCCTCGACATCCTCCTCGTCACCCTCGCCTTCTTCGCTTACCTCCCCTTCTTCGTCGTCTTCCCCGTCCCCCTCTTCGCCATCTTCTGCATCCTCTTCCTCGTCACCTTCTACAGCAGCCTCCTCGTCTTCTGCGTCCGCCTCCTCGTCGTCTTCACCCTCATCTTCGCTCTCTTCTTCTTCAGCTTCACCCTCTTCCTCGGCATCCCCGACCGCGTAATTTTCCTCGCTGGCTCTGGCTGCCTCGAGGCTGCCTTTGTCTTCGCTCTCGTCGTCTGCTACCGTTTTATCTGCCTCCTCGGACTCCTCGCTCTCGACGTCCTCAGATTCCTCCGAGGGGTCGGCCTCGGAGGTCACATCGCTCTCTGTGTCCTCCGTGTTGGGCTCGGCTTCCGTCTCGTCCTCCTCGGGCCCGTTTGTGGCGTCCCCATTTTGGGGAGAATCAGCGTCCGATCCCACCGTCTCCGTGCGGTCTGACGGCTGGTCGTCCTGCTCCCCGTCCTCGTCCGGGCCATCGCCCGGATCCCGCGACATAGACGTGAGTAGGCAAGGGCGGCGTTATGGGCCTTTTCGTTTCGTGCCCGATCAAGAGAAGAAGATTGATAATCCGGACTCCGATAGGTTTCCACGATGAGTGCCTCGGGGCCGCTAGACGAGGATACCGCCCGCTCGATCGAGAGTGGCCGGCAAGCCATCGGGGCCGTGCTCAAGACTGCCCAACAGCGACTCAAAGTCGTTTTCGTGGCCTTCGTCGTGGGGCTTTTCGCCGGCGTGATCGCGATGCGGGTGTGGATCTGGCCGGTGCTGAAGGCCGATCTGCTGGCCCGGGGGGCCTCGGTCATCGCCCAAACTCCCTTCGACGTGATCCTCCTCCAGGTCAAGATCGGCCTCGCGACCGGCGTGATTGCAGCGCTGCCGGTCCTGGGCTACTACGCAAAGGGGCCACTGGCCGAACGCGACATCGTTCCGGACCTGTCGGTGCCTCGCTGGAAACTCGCCGTCCTCGCGCTGATGGCTATTTTCCTGTCGACGGTCGGGATGGTCTATGCCTATTTCCTCTTCTTCCCGATCATGTTCTCGTTTTTGGCGGGCAACGCTCTCGGGGCCGGGCTCGCGCCGATGTACTCCATCGTTCACTGGACGGAGTTCATCCTCGTCCTCGCGCTCTCCTTCGCGCTTGCGGCCCAGCTTCCGCTTTTGATGACTGCTTTCTCTTACAGTGAAATCATTCCCTACGAGACCTTCCGCGACAAGTGGAAGTACGCGGTCATCGCCATCTTCTCGTTCGGGGCGATGTTCTCCCCGCCGGACCCGTTCACGCAGCTGATGTGGGCGTTCCCCCTATTGGGACTGTACGGGTTCAGCCTCTACCTCTCGAAGATCGTGACCGCCGGCAAGCGCGGGCGGAAATCGCTTGACTTCTTCGGGGCGCTCCGCCGGCGGCTCAACCGCGTGGCGGGCTATGCCGTGATCGGCGCGGGACTCGTGTTTTTCGTCTACGGTGCCGGTGGGCGGGAACTCTTCAACAACACCGTCCGGCCGTCCCTCCCGAACCTGGTCCGACCGGCGCCGTTGCTTCCAATCGAGGAGGCCATGGGACTGCCACCGGGCGTGGCGATCGGACTCGCGATGGCGATCGGGGCAGTCGTCTTTGCTTTCATCGGCACGCTGGTCGTCCTCTACCGGGCGACGATGAAGGCCCAACCCGAGGGCGGGATGCCAGCCAAACAGCCGTCTGAGGCCGAAGCTGCTGCGTCGGAGTCTCAGACTGAAGACGACATGTCCCACGAGACCCTCAAAGACGCCCCCTCGGTCGAATCGGTCGAAGGGGCCGAGGGCGTCTATGCGATGCCGGAGGCGGTCTTCGCGGCGATGGACGAGGACGGCGCTTTAGAGGCTGCCCAGGCGGCGATGGACGACGGCGATCCGGAGAAGGCCGAAGCCATCTTCGACCGCTTCGACGACGCCCCCGAGGAACTGCCGGGTGGGGGCGGTGTCAGCGGGGCCATGGCCGACACCGGGCGGGGCATGTTCAACGCCTTCACCGAGGAGGAAACCACCGAGGAGGACATCGGGGGGTACTACCACGACATCGCCTTCATCCTCGACAGCCTCCGCTCGCGAGCCTTCCACCTGGTCGGGATCTTCATGGTGGTCATGGCCGGCCTGTTCATGTTCCTGTACCGGGGCGGCATCGGAACGATCCGGGCGGATTTCATTTCGCGCATTCCGCCGGAGGTCCGGCCGGACCCCGAAGCAGTCGCGTGGCCGATCACGCTCCATCCGGTCGAGGCCCTGGTCTTCGAAGTAAAGATATCCATGGTCATCGGGGCCATCGTGACCTTGCCAGTGCTTTTCTACTATGCCTGGCCGGCATTGGAGTCCCGGGGCTTGATCCGTGGCGATCGGCGCACGGTCACGGTCTGGGGATTCTCGATCATCGGCGGGATTCTCGCCGGCAGCCTGCTGGGGTACTTCTACGTCGCCCCGCCGATCATTTCCTACCTCGTCGGGGACGCCATCAGGGCCGGCATGGTCGTCAGCTACCGGGTGAACAACTTCTTCTGGATGGTGTTTTTCACCACGGCTGGCGTGGGTCTGCTCGCTGACATCCCGGTCACGATGTGGCTGTTCCATCGGGGTGGACTGGTGAGTTACGAGCGGATGCGTGACAGCTGGCGGGGGGTCGTCCTCGTCATCTTCGTGTTCGCCACCTTCTTCTCCTCCAGCAGCATCTGGACGATGTTCATGCTCGCGCTGCCGACCGCCCTGGCCTACCTCTTCGGCCTGGGGGTGCTTTGGGCGGTGACGCTTGGCGGCCGCCGTGGGGGCGGGAAGGACTCGACCGCCGAACCGGCGTAACGGGGATCGGAATATTCTTCGGGTGCAACTCGAGTATTATCAGGAGACTATGGACCACCAGACTCGGAACCGTCAGGACGGGGAGGGACGACGATGCCGAAAATAAGCGTGGAGATTCCGGGCGAACTCCTGGCGGATCTGGACGAGCACGTCGGGGAGAATGGCAAATTCGTCAACCGGAGCGACGCGATCCGCACCTCGATTCGGAAGACACTGGACCTCTTGGACGACATCGACGCCCGTCACGATCGCCTCGATCGGGAGGCCGAGGAATGACCCGCCGCGAGACGCCCGTCGCGCAGGTCGCGCTGATCGGCCTGTTCGTCACCGCCCTCGTGACGGCCCAACTCACGGCCTCGAAGGTGCTCGGGTTCGACCTCCCGTTCGCGATTCCGATCGCAGGTGAGACCTTGGCGCTCCCCGGTGCCGCCCTGGCCTACGCGCTGACCTTCTTCGCCTCGGACATCTACGCCGAAATATACGGGCGCCGGGCGGCACAGGTCTTGATCAACGTGGCCTTCGGCCTCAATTTCGTCATGCTGGCGCTGGTCTGGAGCACTATCGCGGCCCCGGCCGCATCCTCCTCGACGGTTGCGTCCGACACCTTTGCGACGGTCCTCGGATCGAGCACGAACATCGTAATCGCCAGCCTGGCGGCCTACCTGGTGAGCCAGAACTGGGACGTTCTGGTCTTTCACTATCTCCGTGATCTCACCGACGGCGCCCACCTCTGGCTCCGCAATATCGGGTCGACGGCCTCGAGCCAACTCATCGACACCGCGATTTTCGTGGGTCTCGGGTTCTACGTGGTCCCCGCGGTGCTTGGGACCGGTGACCCGCTCAAGCCGGCGATCATTCTCTCCTTGCTCGTCGGCCAATACCTCCTCAAACTCGCGATCGCCGTCATCGACACCCCCTTCGTCTATCTCGTGGTGGGCTATCTTCGGCGCCAGGAAACCACGGCAGCGGCTCCGACCGCCGACTAATTCTCGACCGGCTCCGCGAATCCGAATCGCGGTTTGACGCCCGTGATTTCGACAGTGAGTGTCTCGCCGACCGTCGCCTCGGGCACGAAAATCGTGTAGCCCTCGACGTAGGCGATGCCGTCCCCGTCTTCGCCGGTCGCTTCGACTGTCACTTCCACTTCGTCACCGACCGCGACGGGCGAGGTCAAATACCCGATACCGACGATATAGACCTCGGAGGAGGAGTCTCGGGACGCGTCCGGCCGCACGATGCTGACCTTGTCGAACTCCTCTTCGACGTCCTCGACGAACGCGTCCAGGTCCCTGCCCTCGAAGACCTTCACGGCCAGGTTGCCGCCCGATTCGAGGCGGTCCTGTGCCACTTCGAAGGCCGTCCGAGCGAGATGGACCGACCTGGCGTGGTCGAGATCGTACTCCCCGGTCATGTTCGGCGCCAAGTCCGAGACCACGACGTCGACGCTTCCCGAAGCCGCCGCTTCGATCCGTTCCTGGGTCTTTTCTTCGGTCATGTCTCCGCGGATCGTCTCCACGTCGTGGTCCTCCAGCGGCTCTATCCGCTGGAAGTCCACGCCGATGACGTGACCGGCGTCGCCGACCCGCTCGGCCGCGATCTGCAGCCATCCACCCGGGGCGGCACCGAGGTCGAGAACTGTGTCGCCGGTTTCGAGCAGCCCCACTTGATCGTCGATCTGAGCGAGCTTGTAGGCCGATCTGGCCCGATAGCCCTGCTGTTTGGCTTTGTTGTAGTACTGGTCTTTGTGGCCCATTGAAATTCGGTATGGGTTCGGGCCTTAACCGTACTTCTTTCTCAGTCGCTCAGCACGGCGGGACGGGCAGAACGGGCCCGATCTGCCCAGACCCCGGCGTCCAGGTCGATGGCGTCGTTGTACTTCGCCACGAGGGCGCTGACCGCAAGGTCGCCGGTGACGTTGTTCATGGTGGCGATCCGGCCCAGGATCGGGTCCACGGCGGCCACGAACCCGACGACCGTCAGAGGAAGCCCGAGGGTCTCCAGAACGATCGTGAGCATGATGAGTCCGGCCCCGGGCACACCGGCGGTCCCGATGCTGACCAACACGACCGTCAACAGCGCGATTACCTGCTCCCCGAGCCCCAACTGGATGCCGAGGATGTTGGCCGCGAACACGGCGGTGACACCCTGCCGGATGGCCGCCCCGTCCATGTTGATCGTCGAGCCAAGCGGGAGTGAGAAGCCATAGACGCTTTCGTCGATCTTGAGGTAGTTTTCGGCGTCGCTCATCGTCACCGGGAGGGTCCCGCTGCTCGATCTGATGCTGAAGGCAGTCACCATCGCGTTTTTCGCGCCCGCCAGGAACGCAAGCGGTGACCGACCGAGCAACAGCATCGTGATGACGCCCAGATAGACGACGCCGATGTGGATCCCAATCGCGAGCGCGATGACCCCGACCAGCGACCCGAGAGAGACGATTCCGCTGATGCCGTTCGTTCCGACCGAGGCTGCAACGAGTGCGAACACGCCCAGGACGCCGTACTCCATGACGCCCCAGACGGCCTTGAAAAGCGCCTCCGTCGCGGCTTCGGTGATTTCAAAGAAGGTCTCGATCCCCTCCCTGACCCGCTCTTCTTCGGTCGTGTCACGGGCGACGGTCAGCCCCAGGCCGAAGACGACCACGAAGAAGATAACCGAGATGATGTCACCGCCTGCCATCGCGCTGATCGGGTTCTGTGGGACGATACCGAGCAGGACCTCAGAGAGCGAGGGTGTGGCGGCCGACTTCGCCTCTCCGCCGGTAAATGCCACACCGACTCCCGGATCGAGCAGGTTCGCGAGGACGAGGCCAATCGCCCCGGCGATGAAGGTCGTTACAGCATAAGCGAGGACGACGAGACCGCCAATTCGGCCCAACTTGGCCGGCGAGAGTTTCTGCATCCCGGAAAGGAGGGTGAATATCACCAGCGGCACGACGAGCATGCCCAGAAGCCGAAGGAAGAGGTCGCCAAACGGCTGGAGAACCGTGGCGTCCGTGCCGATTGTCAGGCCAACGAGGGCGCCAATGACGAATCCGACGGCCAATCGATAGACGATCGGCACCGATCGATAGCGCGACCACACGTCACCGAATGATAAACGGCTCATACGAATGCGAGCAGTGAGCCACTTCAAAAGCTGGCGAAGTGAACAACGGCCGCCTGTATCTCGGACGCCCGAAACTGGGGCTAATCGGCCGGTTCGAGGCCCATGTGGGCATCCGAACGGATGGCTTTTTATGATGGGTCTGCCTACACGCCAACAAGATGTTTACGGCCATTGTCAGTGCCGAGACCCTCCGGACTACCCTGGACTCCGTGAGCGTGCTGGTGGACGAATGCAAGATCCACCTGACGGAATCGGGGCTGGAAATCCGGGCGGTGGACCCGGCGAACGTGGGTATGGTGGACCTCGAACTCGAAGCTGCGGCCTTCGAGTCCTACGAGGCCGACGGGGGGATCATCGGCGTCAATCTCTCCCGACTCGAGGATATCGCGGGGATGGCCGATTCCGGCCAGCTCATTCAGCTCGAACTGGACGAGGAGACCCGAAAGCTCCACATTCAGATCGACGGCCTGGAGTACACCCTCGCGCTGATCGACCCCGACTCGATCCGTCAGGAGCCGGACCTGCCGGACCTTGACCTCCCCGCACGCATCGTGATCGAAGGGCGGGACATCGACCGAGCGGTTCGGGCCGCGGACATGGTCTCGGATCACATCGCGCTGGGCGTGGATCCGGCGGCGGAGCACTTCTACGTCGACGCCGAGGGCGACACGGACGACGTACACCTGGAACTGGGTGCCGGAGACCTCATCTCGCTGGAGTTGGGCGACGCCCACTCGCTCTTCTCGCTTGACTATCTGAAGGACATGAACAAGGCCATCCCGGCCGACGGCGAGGTCGAAGTCGAACTCGGCGAGGAGTTCCCCGTCAAGATGCACTTCGACATCGCGGAGGGCCTGGGCAAGGTGACCTACATGCTCGCCCCGCGCATCCAGAGCGAGTAAAACGAGAACCCGTCGAGGTTTTTACCCGGCCACCCGTTTTCCGAGACGAATGTCCGCCAACCGCAAGGGCGACCGCCGGGAGCGGGAACTGGTCAACGCCCTCGACGACGCCGGCTTTGCCGTCATGCGCGCCCCCGCCAGCGGGAGTGCCACCGAGCGCGAACTCCCGGACGTGCTCGCGGGCAACGGGACCGTCTTCTACGCCATCGAGGCGAAGGCAAGTGCCGGCGATCCGATCTATCTCACGAGCGAGGAGGTCGAAGCCCTGCGGTACTTTGCGGATTCCTTCGGGGCCAAACCCCGGATTGCGGCCCGGTTCGACCGCGAGGAGTGGGCCTTCTTCCACCCAGCCGACATCATCACCGAGAACGGGGCCTACCGAGTGAAAAAGGAGTTGGCACTGGACGCCGGCGAAGCAATTGCGGACTTGTGGGTGGAGGAACCTGACGAAGACGTCCAGCGAGAGGAGGTTCGGGGCATTCTCGAGGCCCTCGATAAGGACGTGATGTCCGTCGAGGAAGCGGTTGATTCGCTTTTGTGACCGGTTGAACTGTCGGCCCTGGTGTTTTCCACATCCGCTTGGGAATTCCTCCACGGGCGCCATGATCACGTGACCGCTTCGAGACCGAGAACCGACGAACGGAGCGGCTC
>Ga0207714_1000625_pt1 | contig 23945 bp, 17 predicted proteins | sample PonA232FremontCA_2_FD_187270 | JGI IMG/M metagenome (GOLD analysis project Ga0207714, IMG submission 187270) | Marine sediment microbial community from Fremont, CA, USA - Pond A23 Sediment 2 (SPAdes) | ecosystem: Environmental > Aquatic > Marine > Unclassified | place: USA: Fremont, California...
GAGAGCCCCGTCGCCGTGGGCACGCACGCCCTCATCCAGGACGAGGTCGCGTTCGACCGCTTAGGGCTTGCGGTGGTCGACGAGCAGCACCGCTTCGGGGTGGCCCAGCGGGCCGAGATGTTCGAGAAGGGCGAGCGGCCCCACATGCTCCTCATGACGGCCACGCCCATCCCCCGCTCCCTGGCGCTCACCCTCTACGGCGACCTCGACGTGTCGAAGATCGACGAGATGCCGCCGGGCCGCAAGCCGGTCGAGACGCGCCTCCGCGCCGAGAAGCGCCGGGGGGAGGTGTACGCCTTCCTGCGCGACCGGCTAGAGCAGGGCGAGCAGGCATTCGTGGTGTACCCGCTCGTGGAGGAGAGCGAGAAGATGGACCTCAAAGACGCAGAGAGCGGCGCCGAGAAGCTCCAGGAGAAATTCCCGGACTACACCGTCGGCCTCGTGCACGGGCAGCTCTCGTCGGACGACAAGGATGCGACGATGCGCCAGTTCAAGGCAGGCGAAATTGACATCCTCGTGGCCACGACCGTGATCGAGGTGGGCGTCGACGTGCCGAATGCGACGGTCATGCTCGTGGAGCACGCCGAGCGGTTCGGGCTCAGCCAGCTGCACCAGCTGCGCGGCCGGGTGGGCCGCTCCGACCAGCAGAGCTACTGCGTGCTCATGGCCAGCTACAAGCGGAGCCAGGAGGCCAAGCAGCGCCTGGAGGCGATGGCGCGCACGAACGACGGCTTCGAGATCAGCGAGACGGACCTGCAGATTCGGGGCGCCGGGGACTTCTTCGGCACCCGCCAGAGCGGCATGCCCGACCTCAAGATTGCCGACCTCACCGAGGACGACGAGATCCTGGAGGCCGCCCGGAAGGCTGCGTTTTCGCTCATCGAACGGGACCCGCACCTGCGGGCCGACGAGCACGAGCGGCTCCGCCACCGCTACGAGGACGACTACGCCGAGCACGGCCTCGGCTTTGCGCGGGTGGGGTAAACAATACTGAATGGAAAGCGGCGAATCTGAGACCAGACCTTCCTTGGTCGCTCACCGCTCAGTGACACTGCCTTTAGACTAGGTCACGAAACACATGCCCTCTTCTTCGACGGCTCTGGAATCACTTTTGGCCGACCTCCGACGTGCATTGGACGACCTGTACGGGGATCGGCTCGTCCGGCTCATACTATATGGATCAGAGGCCCGTGGCGACACTCACAAAGAGTCAGACGTGGACCTCCTTGTGGTGCTGAAGGGACCTGTGGAATCCGGCCGTGAAATTCGACGGATGGGGGACATCCGCACCCGGCTCGGGCTTCAGCATGAGCGGGCCCTCTCCCTTCTTCCCGTTTCCGAGATGGAGTACCAGGAGCAGGCGTCATCATGGCTCACAAATGCTCGAAGAGACGGGAAAGTGGTATGAGTGCGGAGGATGCAGTTGCGCGTGCGGAGCACTATCTTGAAACGGCGGAGATGCTCATTGAGGAGGGGGACTATGAGTCATCGGTCTCTCGCTCCTACTACGCCATGTTCTTCGTTGCGCGCGCCCTTCTGAAAAAACTGGGACCGAGCCTCAAACCCACAGTGGAATCCGCAATCAGTTCGGCCTTCACTTCGTCAAGGAAGGACCTCTCCCTAAGCGGTTCGCCAACATGCTAAACGACGCCGAAGAGATGCGCACACTGGCGGACTACGCCGAGGAATTCGTGCTCACGGAAGACGACGCCCGAACGACGATTCAAGATGCCGAGGCTTTCATCGAACAGATGAGCGATCTGCTCGATGAAGAGTTGTAGCCCCTCTGGCATGCTCTTGAGCAGCAAGGGGACAGGTCCGCCCGAGAAGACGATGGAATGAGCCCTGCGCTCGGATACAAACCTTCCGGTTCTTGGAAGAGAGCTCTCCACCACAACACTTCCTCCCTTGTGTAGAAGGCAGCAGTTGCCAGAAAGAAGAACTGTCAACACCATCACGGGTGTGACTGCGCTTGTTGTCAACTCACCATTTACCCCACGACACAGGCGACTTTGCCTGGAGCAGCGAGCTCGATAGCATCGATCCCTTTTTCAGAGGGGAAATCGACGGACTGCTGGATCGCGCGAACGGGGTTCTACCCGCCTGCTCTGACCTGGCGCCCCCCTCACAACCTGCACAACGAACCTTCCCCCGCGCCTGAGGTAGGATGTAAGTCGTCTCTTTTAACGAACGTCGCACGTGGCACGCGGATGGCCGATGATGCCCCGTTCCCGGAGCAAGACGACGCCCGTCCAAGCCCCGGCTCTGCGTCCTGGGAGCCGTATCAGTCCCCACAGGGCGGCAGGGGCGGAGCATTGCGCCTGTTGCGTCGCTACGCGTTCTCCATTACGGCGGGGGCGGCCGCCCTCGCGATCGGGCTGCTGATCTACTTCGCCCCCACCCGCCTTGCGCCCGACCCGAGCACGCCTCCGCCACCCGACGACGGGCCCGCCTCCACCCTGTCGGTCTATTCCGAGCCCACCGGCGCCGTGGTCATCGTGGGGGCCGACACCGCCGGCGTCACCCCAATCAACCGCCACCGGCTCTCGCCGGGCACCTACCTGGTGACGGTCGACCGGGAGAACTACGGGAGCCGCGACACCGTCCTCACGCTGTCTGCCGGCCAATCCGCCACGCTCCAGCCCCGCTTTGCCCGAAGCGAGTCGTCACTCGGCGCGCAGGGCCAAACCGCTACTGCCCCCCGAGTGGGCGAGCCCCCCTCCGGCCGCTCTGCCGGCGAGCCTGCACCTGACGACCCGGCACCATCGTCGTCCCCGACGCCCCGTGCCTCCTCCAACGAGACTCCAGGCGCGCCCCCCGACCGGCCCGCGGCCAACGGCCGATCGGAGGCGTCTCCTTCTCCCACGAACGGCGACGTCGCGCCGGTCACCGGCACCCTCGTGCTGCGGGCAACGCCCGAACGGACGACGGTTGCGCTCAATGGGGGCGAGGTCGGGACCACGCCGATCACCCTTGACCCGGTCGAGACGGGAACGTACAGCGTCACCTTCTCCCGCTCCGGCTACGATCCCCTGACCCGGCGGGTCGACGTCAGCGCCAGCGACACGGCAACGGTGACGGCGACGCTGGAGCCACAGGCCGGGCACCTCCGCGTGCTGGTCCGCCCCTGGGGCTCCATCTACATCGACGACGAGCGCCGCGCCGAAAACTCGGACGTCTGGTACGACACGAGCCTTCCGGCCGGCGAATATACCATCACCGCCCGCCACCCGGCGCTGGGCGAGACGAGTCGGTCTGTGACCGTCGCCCCCCGGGACACGCAGTCGGTCGTCGTGGACTTGCGCGAGCAGTAGCGCTCCGTAGGGGGGAATGCCAAAACGACTCACCGAACAACCGTCAGTTGGCGCGTCTGTCGGAACGTCCCGGCCCGCATGCGCACGAAGTATTTCCCGCTTGGCAGGGTGCCCCCGTCGATCCGGGCCTGATGAACCCCGGTCCGGCGCTTTTCATCCACGAGCCGCGCAACGCGCCGTCCCAGCACGTCGTAGACGGCGATCGAGACCTCCGACGCTTCCGGGAGCGTGTACTCCAACTCGGCGCTCCTGCGGATCGGGTTGGGGCTGGCCTTTCCGAGCCGAAACGTCTCCGGGGTCGGGGTGGCCGTGACGCCGATCCGGCCCGTCGACTGCTGGATCTGCGCGGCGGGCTGGTCTGCCGACAGCGCGTGGCGCTCCTCCCCCGCCGAAATCTCGACCCGGCGGTCGCCCCCACCGGCTTCTAGCCGGACCTCCACGGGGAATGTCGCGCCCTGTATCTGAACGGCATGCTCCGATGCCTCCCCCGACGCGAACGCCGCCGCCGCGTGTCCGCTCGCAAACCGCACGTCGAACACGTCGCCCGGCGGGATGGGAGGCAGCTCCGAGCGGCTGCGCTGCTGGTCGGTCAGCCCTTCCTTCAGGCGAAGCGTAGACTGTTGCCCCTCCGCGTCCGTAATCAGAAGGCGCGCATCGCTTGCCGGGTCCTGCGTGGACGTCTCTGAGCCGGCCACCAGCGCCCCTGTTTCTCCGGATACGTCGAGCGTCCCCGCCTCCGCGATCTTAACCCAGTATCCCTCGCCGGGACGCAGTTCCACAGCGTCTGTGTACCCCTCGCCCGCCGGCAGCATGAAGAACTCCGATTCCACGATCCCGGACGGAGAGGCGGTCACTGCACTGACCGACACCGTATCCTCGACGCCTCCAATCAAATTCCAGCCCGCCTCCACCCCCATCGTCGTCGGCGCGACCGTCCCCGTTACGCTCGTGGTGTCTGCCTGGCACTGTACGGCAATCCCCATCCCCACCGGCAACGCCTCCCCGTCCGACAGCGACGCGTACCCTTCTCCCGGCGTGTACGAGAATCCCTGCGAGCACTCCGGAAAGAGGGTCCCGAACGTCGCCTCCGATTCTACGGGCACCGAGACAAAATTCCAGCCCTCCGCCAGCGCGATCGTGCGCGTCACCGTCTCGGAGGAGTCAGGCTGGAAGCCTGTGACCTGATGGAACGTCCCCGGCTCGTAAACGCCCTCGGCGCAGACAGGCACGTCAATCCCGCTGCACGAGCTGAATGCGGCGGCCGAGTCCACGTCGACGGCCGTTCCCTCCGACTCGTCGAAGACCTCAAACTGCAGAGACGCCCCGCTCTCATACCCGTCGTCCGACACCGCGATCGAATCCGACCCCGCAGCGGCGAGCGTGGCTCCCTCTCCGTTCGTCCACACCCCGTAGCCCGCACACGTCCCGTCGGCCGTGTACACCGCGATCGTGTCCCCCGCCGCCACGGGCGTGCCGTCCGGAAGGGACGGATCCGCCGTCGCCGGCACGTGCACCGTCGCGTTGTCGACGTTCGTGATGCACTCTTCGGCGTAGGTGAACGACTGCCCCAGGGCCGCGGCGGGCCCCAAGACGCCGACCGCGAGAAGGACGGCACACACCGAAGCGAACGGGCGGGGAGGCATCAGAGGTGGAGAGCCTATGGATCATATTTTTCTGATCCTATGGATCACAATATCTATTCCTGATGCTCCTCTTAGGCAGGAGACTCTCCAAATCAATCTGGCGAGACGGGACAACTAGCCCCTCAACCCGCCGCCTTGGCGGGCCCTCCTGCCGCCACAGCCGCCTGTATCGGCGAAATCTCGCTCCTAGAGGGACGTGCGGGGGGATACTGCACGCCGCAGAGGATCCCCAAATGGTAATCTTTCAGATTATCAGACTCGTTCACTATTGCCCGATCCGCTTTCATTTCGAAATCCTTTTCTCTCCTGAGCGGCGTCTCGGCGGGGACGCGCCTCCGATCGCGACCGAACATAGGGGGGATGGGCTCCTACTCATTGCATTTCGTCGCCTCTTCTGGCCGACCTCCCTGCCCTACCCGCCGGTCTTTCATTGAAGGGTAATCCAAATCTACCATGCTTGGAGCGGGGTTTCGATGCGGCGCATGCTCCAAAGATAAGCGCACTGTACCTCTATATGCTTATCGGTTCCCGCGTGCAGGCCTCTATTCTTGCTACTGGTTGTTCAGGTCTCTTTGAGACCAGCAGGCAGCGCCGGGGACGAAAGTGCCCCGAGGCACATGTCTTCGCTGCCGCCCGCTGCCCACACCGACTTCCTACACTCGCCTCGCGACTCATGGCCACGTCGCTATTCTTCGGACTTGTCGGGAGCGTGGTCGCCGGGTTTCTGGTGACGGTGCTTCTTACCGGTCTCGTCTGCGAGCAGGCCTCCCGCCTTGGCCTCCTGGACCGCCCGACGCATTCCCGCAAGGTCCACACGCGCACCACTCCGACAGGCGGCGGCCTCGCGATTGCCGCGGGAGTGGTGGCGGGGCTGGGGCTGCTCTGGGGCCTTTGGGGCCCGTTCCCGGGCGCCGTTCAGTCCCTCTCGTTCTGGGGCGGGGCGGCCGTGATGCTCGCCACCGGATACTGGGACGACAAGCATGCCCTCGACGCGAAGGGGAAATTTGCGTTTCAACTCGTCGCGGCCTACCTGCTTCTCCACTCCGGCACGATCCTTCCCCTCTCCGGCGGGGCCACCGGCGCGCTGACCCCCAATGTAGCCGCCGGGGCCCTTCCCTTTGGCGAGGCCCTCTACATCATCCCACTGTCGATGCTCTGGGTCGTGGGCATCATCAACGCGGTCAACCTCATCGACGGCCTCGACGGCCTGGCGACGGGCGTTATCGGCATTGCCTTCCTTGCGTGCGCAGCCCTCTTCGGGGTCAAGGGGGAGATTGGCCTGATGGCCGTCGGCATCGTGATGGCCGGGGCCTCGGCCGGCTTCCTGCCGCACAACTTCAAGCCCGCCTCGATTTTTATGGGGGACTCCGGAAGCCTCCTTCTGGGCTACCTGCTGGCCGGGTACACGCTTCAGGCTCCCCTTCACTCCGACCCGGCGCTTGCGCTTCTCATCCTTCCCGTCCTTCTGGGCGTTCCAATTCTGGACACCGGAACGGCGATTGTCCGGCGCTTTGCCTCGGCCCGCTCCATTTTTGCGCCTGATCGCCGCCACGTGCACCACTGTCTCGTCGAGCGCGGCACCGAGCAGGGCGCCGTGCTCACCCTCTACGGCGTCGGGGCCTGGTTTGGGAGCGCGGCCGTGCTGATGGCCGTGCTGCCCGCGATGTGGGCGTACCTTCTTGCCGGTACCACCGCGGCGGTTGCCCTGGTGTGGGCCTGGCGCCTCGGGTCCCTCACGCCCGCCCCAATCGGCGAGGACACCGAGCCGCGCCCGCAGCTCGCCGACGGCCATGCCAAGGACGACGTCCCGGCCCCGGTTGACGTAGTTGTGGCAAGCGGTACGGAATCGATGGAAGGCGGATCGATGGCAGATGAGTCGATGGCGGGCGACGGCGCCCTTGTGAAAGCCGGGCGGCCCCGATCGGGCGACGATCAAGGGCCGAACGAAAACTCCACTGCCGCTTCGTAGGCCGGCGTTCTCTCGCTCTCTCCAGCCTTTTCGGCAGATGCCCCTTCTTCCCGTGCCTGCCCGTGCCCATTCGTGGCTGGGGCTCTTTTCCCCACAGTAAGCAGCCGCGGGTTGAAGGCAAGAAAGCCACCGATGGAGCAGGGCCCCTGACAAGAAAGAGCCGACCCACGGCTTGGGGCGGCGGCGTTTGCGTCACCTGTGCCTGCCTCCTCTTCTCCCGGATCTCCTTCTTCCGGGGTGTCTTCTTTTCCATCGCCTTTGTTTGAATTGCCTCCGCTTGGATCGCCTTCGGGTGGAGTGGGTAGAGCGACTGGAGGAACCCCGACACGGCGGACAGGCAACCGCTTTCACACTGCGGCGAGGTCTCTCTTCATCACTTTTTGCATCATCACGTCGTTGCGTAATCACGTCGTTGCGTCATCGCGCATCTCCTCCACCAGGCCCGCCTCGCTCAGCTCTTGAAGAAACGACCGCACGTACTCCAGCGCCTCTTTGTGCGTAACGGCCCACTCTTCCGTGATCGCGCTCGCGATGTCTGCGGCGTCGTGGCCCTCGGAGAGCAACGCCCAGATGCGACTGCCGGTCTCGTTTAGAGAATAATACTGCTGCGTGTCCAGGCTGAGTAGAACAGACTCCTCGTCGTCGATCTCAGTGGAGACAACGTTAGGGCTGGGGCGATACGAAGCCATGGCGGATGATTTCAATTGAACAAGGGTACGAATGAAGTCTAGAATGCCTGCGACGTAAGATCAATCCCAAAACAGCAAGGGGACACCACGACAGGTCTCTCTATGGCGATATCGCCGGTTTCCTGAGCGTCTCAAGAGTGCCCATGCCCCAGTACTTCCAGCTCCACGGCCTCTGGATCCGCGCCCTGAGTGACCGCCCGCCGATTAAGCGACTGCTGCACCGTGCCCTCCAGTTCAAAGGCGCCGAGCACGTAGGGGAGGAAAGGTTACCCGCTTCAGGCGCCGTTGACATCACACTCGACTTCAGCGTGGACCGGGATCCGGCCTCCCCCGCTGAGGACGCCCGCCACATCGACATGACTGGGCACCCTGGAACGGGCATCTGGAGGACATCAGAACAAATGATTCTGTATCACAGAGACACGACGGTTGGTCTCTACCCCCAGACCGGCGTGGCTGAAGCGGCGATTCCCCCTCACCTGCTTGTGTCTCGTGCCGATCAGCGGCTCAGGTCCCTGTTTTCCCATCTGGTTGCCATCAGCCTCGCAATTCTGCTTCGCGCCCACGACTGGTTCCCGCTCCACGCCGCCGGACTTGCACACGAGGGACGCGGGGTCCTGCTCACGGCTCACAGCGGGAGCGGAAAATCGACGTCTGCGTTGAGCCTTGTTCGCAACGGTTGGGAGTACTTGTCGGACGATACCGTGCTGCTTCGATCCGAGGACGACCGAGTCAACGCCTACTCGTTCCGCCGAAACTTCTGCGTCGATCCGAGCACCGCCGCCCACTTTCCCGAACTGGACGGTCCAGAGTGGCCTTCCGCCCTGAGCAACGCGTCGAAGTGGGAGGTCGACCTCAGTCAGATTTATCCCGGGCGCTCTACGGCCCTTTGTACGCCGTACCTCGTTGTGCTACCCGACCTCGCCGACAGGTCGGAGAGTCGGGTGGAGCCGGTTGGCACCAAGACCGCTCTCGAACAGCTTCTCAATCAGGGAGGCTTTTTCCTCGCCCCCAGGTCCGACGCCGCCGACCAGCACCTCACAGTGCTTCGACGCCTCCTCGACCAGTCGCGCACCTACCGCCTGCACGCGGGGCGGGATGTGCTTGAAACCTCGCACGCCCTCCACAACCTGCTTGCTCCCCTGCTCGAGGACGCCGCCGCCCTGTGACTGCGCCGGGAGAGCGGGGGAGAAGGCCCAGAGGTCGCTTCTACGGCTGGTCCGAGGGCCGGGTTGGAGGGTCGGAGAAGGGCGTCTTTTCAACCTCGTTCGATGGGCCGCTCTCGGCGCTCTCCCCACCTTCTGTGGCTACAGCGGTCACGACATAGTAGTACTTCGTTCCGTTCTCGGCGGTATCGTCGACGTAATCCGCCGAACCGACTCCGGTGTCTAGTGGGCTGCCAGAGGCATCAACCCCCGAGCTTGTCGAGCGGTACACGCGGTAGGTGTCCCCACTGCTCACGGCCTCCCACTCGAGGGCAATGGCTCCGTCTTGGGAGGTGGCACTCAGCCCTGCTGGAGCCGCCGGGGCCGTGGGTCCTGTGGTTTCATCGTCGCCGCCGTTTGAGCCACCTCCACTGCAGGCCCCGAGGCTCAGGGCGAGCGCGAGCATCAAAATGAGAGTGGGACTGGGGCCGTGGTGCGTGCCAATACCTTGGGTCGATGGGGCCTTCAAAGAAATCATCTATGTGATTGAGAGACGATCGTGATAAGGGGCAGTGACCAAAACAGCGAGGCCGATTAGCGCACGACCGTAATTTTCTGGGTGTACGTCTGATCGCCAGTGCTCAGCCGGCCGAAGTACGTTCCGCTTGAGAGCGTTGTCCCGCCGAACGAAAGAGTGTGGCGCCCGGCCTCCTTTCGCGCATCTTCCAGGAGTGCCACCTGTCGCCCAAGCACATCATAAACGGCAATTCGAACGTCGGTCGCTTCGGGAAGGGTGTATTCAAGAGTTGCCTGCTTTCGCATCGGATTGGGGTAGGTCGTAAGGTTCACCTCCCTGGGGAGCGCGGCCTCACGCTTCTTTTCGACAAAGTCTGCGGTCCCAACGGCAAGGCGCAGGGCGGTACTATCGGCCGCTTCGATCGTTACCGTTCGCCCGGCCCGAAGGTCATGACTCTTGCCAGTTGCATCCTCGATAAGAAGTGCCTCTCGTTCCTCAAGGGCCTCCAAGTTTGAGGCGGTCAACTGGACTGCACCTTCCGTCTCACTCTCCAAACGGAGATCGAAGGTGTGGCCTCTGTTTGCGCCATTTCTGTTTGCGTCATTTTCGGGATAACGGTATTCCGTCGCGAGGAAGCGCCGGCGGGACGACTCATTGCCGGACGCCGCAAGTCGAAGGCTCAGCTCCGAAAAGCGAGTGGGTGGAGCGATCACGTCTCTCGGGGAGGCGTCGCCCCTTCCACGCCCCGCAATTCCCATTTGGACCGACGAGCGCAGGGAGTCATTCCGAGTTGCCACGAGGCGCATCGCCCGAGGAGAACTTCTTTCGCTGCTGGAGGGGCTGCCTCCGGCTGCGAGGGCTGGTTGACGGGACGTGGTGCTTCTGGGGACCGGAACCGAGAGGGAATCGAGGCCTCCGTCGTTGAGGAAGTAATAAGCCCGCCCCGTCCGGGCGCTGCGAAAGGTGTCAGCCTGAGCAAAGCTCTCGCCAAAGGCCCAGACGGGCTGGAGGCCTCCACCGTTGGCCTGGTCTACAGCCTCCCACGAGACATCTCTCCCCAGAGGATTGGACACGATATTCCAGCCGTCGTGAAGTGGGACCGAGGCCACCGGTCCCTTCTTTAGGGAAACCGTCTCGATGGAGTCCTGCACGCTCCACTCCTCGGTTGCCGTCAGCCACAGGCCCCGGCCCGGCCCGAAACGAAAGGTCTCCGAGCCGTCGAACCTGACGAGAAAATCCGCCTCCGTGCCGTCGTCCCAGAATGCCTGCCACTCGCTTCCAGCTTCACCGCTGATTGATGCACTGAGCGGCCGGTCGGCCTGTCCCGGCAGTGCCACCAGCCGGTAATCCCCTGGCCCGGAGGCATCGCCAAAGCGTTTCGTGATCTCTACAGCCAGTCCGGGCGGCCTTGCAGTCACCGCCACTGGGAGGCCCACGGTCGGTGCGTCCGGATCGTTGGTCTCATGGCTGATCTCCCCGTCGAACGTGGTCGTGGACTCGACAGTCTTGTCGAAGCTGTAGGTCAGCACCTCGCTCTCGCCCGGACCAAGGGTAAGGGTCGAGTCTGAGGGGGCAAAGGCTCCCCCTTCGGCGCCCATTAGGGCTAGGAAACCGGGCACGTCAGTGATCTTCACCTCCAGTGGGCCCGCCTCCCCGGACTCGTTTTTGATCGTCTGCTCAATCGTGCCCGGTTTCCCGGATTCGATTATCGCATTCTGCGGAGCGACCGAAGTGGCAAACTGTGGGGCTTCGGCTGCGCCTTCAAGGCGGATATACCGCTCAAAGGTCTCGACGGTCGAGCCGGACACCCCGACAAACCGAACGCGCCAAAACTCCGCGGTTGCGTCCGGCGGGTCGGTCCAGAACAGGTTTCCGCCCGAGACGAAGGTCGTGAGGTTTCTCGGCGGATACTGATCGACAAACTCTTGGCCTCCGTTCGCCAAGGCAGTATCCAGAGCTGCGTCGCTGTCGATGAACCCGTCCGGCATCGGGTCCATATAGGTCGTGAATCCGATTTCCCCCGACGTGTCGACCGTCACCGCCAGCGGGTTGATCGTGATCTCCGTCTCCAGTCTCTTCGACGGCGAGTAGAACCGGTACGTCCACTCGAAGGCCGTCCCACTTGGGTCGATGCCGTTTTCTGCCTCAATCCACCGAAGTTCCTGGTCCGGCGCGTACTGGTCGGCCGAGTCAACAGCGACGGGGAGGTTCTCCGCCGCCCGGGCCGTGGTGCGCGGAAACTCAAACAGCTGCAGGTCGATGCTGGTGCGCTGGTCTCCATCCACCGTGACGGCGTTGGGCGACCCGTCCCCGTCGGGGTCGTGGAAGCCGAGCGCGTCGATCTTGGTGCTCGTGCCGTCGGTGTAGCGTACCGCAATGGGGACGTACGAGCCCGACCGCACGAAGTCCAGCGAGTAGGTTCCCGAAGAGCCGATGAGCGCGTCCCCGGCCCGCACCGACCACGTATCCTCGTCGATCGAAAACTCATCGACCAGGAGGACCTGTGTATACGGCCCCTCGCTTGCGGCTTTGCGCCCAACCGTCTTGAACTGAGTCTTAGGCCGGTTGGCGGCTGCCCCCGGGCCCTCCACCGCAGCGGGGCCCGCATCTAAGGTGTCCGGTGTCTCGAAAACCGGACGCCCTAGGTTGCTCCGCCGCAGGCCCCTGGCCAGCTTACGGAGAGAGGTGCGGGTCGCCGACGAACGGGCGCCCTGCTTGCGCGCCGCCGCTGGACGAGAGGCCATCGGCACCGGTGCTGCAACCGACCCGCTCACTGTGCCCTGCCCAATCTCCGAGGCTGTGGTGTAGCGGAGCGTATATGGGACCGACATGGAATCCCCACCCACGGTCTGCACCCCGTACACCAACCACGTGTAGTCGGTGTTGGGCTGGTGGTCTACCTGATAACGGACATGGCGAGGAATGTCGTTTCCTGCATCGCAGACGCCGAGGAACGTCAGGCAGAGGGACACCTGGTCAAACGCCAACGAGTCGCTAGGCCTGTACACAAACTCCGTGTTGAAATCGGTGCTGATGCCCACCTGCTTGTTGAAAGAGAAGGCCACCGTGTCTGCCAGGGGCACATCGGCGTCGCCGTGAGCGGGCGCCGACTGTTCCACAAAAAAATCTTGGGCCTGGACGGGGCTGCAGACAAGCCCCAAGATACAGAACAGGATTGCGGAGCGCATGAAGTAGCCGACGAATGAACTAAAATCGCGACGTGCAGATGCGGGCAACATGCCGGCGGATGGCGTAGCCGAGAGGGAGCCTGGCTCGCACCTGCAGCAGGAGGCGTTCGCTGTTGGACGGCCCTCCCACCGTTTTCCACAGGCCGGGCCCCAGCAGCCCCCCTGACAGAGAAGCTTGGACGCAGGCACCTGCGCCTAGCCCCAGCCTCAGCCTAGCGTCATTCCTCGTCATGAGTGTTTGTGAAACTGGTCGTAGTTCCAGTCCCGTCGACCACGCCCACCTCGCGGCGCAGTTCCGGCTTGACAAACGGCTTTCGCGTGTCGTCTGCCGGCTTCTTGCCGGATGTCGAAGAGCGGTCGTGAGAAGATTGGTCGGAATCGTTCATGGCATCGTGGTTCATCGAATCGAAGGGGTGAATGCAACAAAGTGGAGAAAGGACCGGGCGGCCCCGCGCCCTCACTCGAGAGAGCGCGAGGCGGCCCAATCGGTCGAAAAACATCAGGCAATGACCTAGCGGACAATCGTAATGCGCCGGGTCTCAGACCGGTCGTCGGCCTGCATGCGCAGGAGGTACACGCCGCTGGCCAGGTCCTGCCCGCCGTCGGCCCGGCCGTTCCACGAGACGGTATGAGGACCGCTCGAGCGCACCCCGTCGACGAGCGTGGCGACCTTCCGGCCCATCATGTCGTAGACCGATACCGTCACGCGCGTCTGCTCCGGAAGGGTAAACTCAACGGTCGTCCGCCCGCTAAACGGATTCGGCGCGTTGCCCGCAAGCCGGGCCTGCGTCGCAACCGGCCCGAACTCGTAGGCCGGGTCAAAGGTGGTTGTGTTCGGCCCCGGATCGTCGCAGGCGTCGGTCACCTCCAGGAAGTAGGTGGCCGTGGTTTCGGTGGCCCCCAGCTCGAAGGGGACGCTGGTGGGCGGATCGCCAGAGCCTGTCCACGTCCAGCTCACCCCTCCCTCATCCAGGCCTTTGCTGTTCTTGTCGAACCCGCTGTCGAAGCTGCTTATGACCTTGAAGCCGTCGAGCGTCGTGAAGGTGAACTCCTCGACCCCGTCGTCGTCGGAGATCGTGTTGGACAGGGTGCCGTTCTGCTTGTCGATGTCGTCCGCCGCCAACGTCGGCGTGTCGCACTGGGCACTGCTCGGGCAGGCCCCCACTTTTTGGTCGCTGTGGTTCTCCGTAATGGTGCCGTCGTCGCCAAAGGTATCGAAATCAAGGGCAGGATCGCCGCTTCCATCAAAGTCGCCACCGGGCCCACTGCTCGCGCCCCACCAGTTGCCATTGGCCACGACCGTTCCGCTTGCTAAGTCCTCCAGCAGTCCGTAGGTCTGGTTCCCGGTGATGCAATTGTTGAGCACTTGGTAATTGGTCTCGGTCGGAGCCCCGTAAAACAGGATGCCGCCCCGGTTGTCCGGATTCCCGATGTCCTGGTAGTCATCAGGCTCGGTCCCGTTGTTCTGGATGAGATTGCCTTTGATCGTGGCGGCCTGCACGTTGTAGCCGACCACCACGCCCCAGCGGTTGTCTTCGAAGGTGCCGCCGTCTACGGTAAGACCACTGAGGCTCGCCGGGTTCTCGTCGTACTGAGGAATCCCCTCTGGGGCGAAGGAGTCGTTCCGGGCCTTCACGTTCAGGCCCTCCCCAATGGAACCGGAGATGGTGGCATTTTCGACGAGGATCGAGGAGTAATCGCCGTACTTCAGGTTAATATCGACGGCCTGCGGTCTGAACCCGAAGCTCTTGTCAGTTCCGCTGTTCTGGACCGTAATGTTGACCAAATCGGCATCGTCGAGCTTCTCCACGTAAAGGCCCTTTTCCGGGTTGTCGTTGAACGTAGTGTTGGTGATGCTCACGCCCGTCACGGGCTTGTTCTCGTCGGCCTGATTGCCGTGGGTCGTTTCGAAGCCGGTATTGTTTCCGTCAAACCCGCTGTCGGAGACATCCAGGCCCTCGACGGATCCGCGGATGCGCATCCCCTTGTTGTTGCCGCTGAACGTGGAGTTGGAAATGGTGAGCGATGTCACGGCGGCACTGTTGTGCACTTCCAATCCCTGATTGCCGGCGTTGATCGCCTCGACACCGTTCAGCGTAAGATTCGAGATCGTCACGTCGGTGTAGAGGTTGTGATTGTCAGCATTCTTCACGCAGAGATTCGCGAGCGTCACGCCACTGCCGGTGAGGCTGATCCCCTGGCTGGTCCCCGAGGCGTCGATGACCGCAGACTTTGTGCAGCTTGCCGTGGCCTTTGAGGTTAACGAGGGCGAGGGAGAAGCATCTCCTCGCAGCGTCAGGGGCTGATCAATCGTGAGGCCTCCGGGGTACGTCCCCGTCGCCTCTTCCAACTCGACGATGTCGTTCGGAGACGCATCCGAGACGGGTGCTGAAAGAGAAGAATATACTTTTCGGAAGTTGTTAGGCCCAGCCTTGATGTCGCCGCTTGCTCCCCTAATGACCACCGCCCGGTCGAACGTATTGTCCGCCAGGACGGACTCTAGATCCAAACCGGAAAGTCCTCGGTCAGATGTTTTGTCTTCAACCTGGAGGGTTGTGCTATTGAATGTGTTATTTTCTACGGTGAGGCTTGCTACATTCGACTCATTTTCGGGCTCGAACTCGAAGCCGACCCCGTCGAAGTCCGATTGCGGATCCGGCCGAACGTCGCTGATCTCGTTGCCCGTCACGCTCACGCCGGTCGGGTCCACGCTGTGGTTGTCGGTGCTCCGCACGGCGACCCCCAGGGCGTAGGCGGAGCGCGCCTGGCCCACGCCCTGAATCACGTTGCCCGTCACGGTGGCCCCGTCGACGTTCCCCTGAATCGAAATGCCTACAGCGCCCCCGGCAACCTCGCGGGCGATCCGGGCCACCTTGTTGTTGCTGATCGTCACGTCTTGAAGCGGGTCGCTATCATCGCCGCCAAACGCGTTGATGGCGGTGGCGTCGAAGAAGTCGGTGGCCCCGCTTCCGTCCTCGAAGTCGCGCACCACGGTGTTGGTCACCGTCACGTTGTCGGGGGCGTTGCTAACGCGCACCGCCTCTCCTTCGCTGGTGTTGTTTCCGAATGCAGGCGGGGCCACGTCGAACCCATCGAAGACCACATCAGAGGCCGAAATCACCACCTGTCCCTCGATGGTGGCCTCGCTGCCGCGGCTGCCGTCGCCCGGGATGCCGGCGTTCGGGCCTTCAAGAGTGAGCTGCTTGTCTACAGCGATCTTTTCAGCGTACAGGCCGTCCAGCACCTCAATGGTGCTCCCTGTCCCCGCTGCGTCGATGGCGTTCTGAATGGACGCGTAGTCGGCGGAGCCATCGTCGTCGACGGTGATCGTGAAGTTGCCACTCAGGGTCTGGCCTGTGTTTACGTCTCCTTTTGTGTTGGGGAGAGGGCCGGTCCAGGCGAAGTCGCTGTACGCAGTGCCGGATCCCTTCAACTGGAGGGAGGTGGTATTCGGATTGTTCCCCCCCTCGGAGACGCCTATATTAGTTGAGGTTTCGCCGTTGGCACAAGCTTCAGTTGCCGTAAATGTGCCCTCGTAACTGATGACCTGAAGAGGGGCATCGTCAAAACACAGGGCGAGTCCGTCGGAGGGGCCGTTCTGGAGTGTGGTCGTCCAGGTGTAAATCGTGAACGAGCCCACCGTCTTTTCCTCAACAAAGTCGGCGTCCACGTCTCCGATCGGGCTGTAGCGAGTCCCATCGTCACGATACTTCTCGACATCCAACTTTCCCAGGTCCACAGAACCCGCATTCTCCACGGCAATCTCGACAAAGTCGCTTCCGCCACCAGTATCATCATAGTGAAACTCATTGATCCAGGCGTTGGGGGCCTGGGCCTGGGCCGCGAGGGGAAAGAGAGCAAAAACCAAAGCGAGGAAGAGAGCGTAACCTGAGGAGTAGAATTGCTTCATCGCGTCGTCGGATCGGAGAGCCAGAAAGAGCGGAGAAGTGTCGCGCGATGCTCGCAGTGCCGGGGCGGAAACACGAACACGGCCTCGGACGAGCACTTTTGAACAGTTCTTACTATTTTTTGTAAACGAAAAACAAAAAATAGCACCCTACTTGGCATTAGAACTTGGATTTTGCGCAGTGCTCTTGCGGCTCCTCACCAATGTACGCGGTGGATTTCCTTCATAGGGCAGGACGGACACGGGCATTCAGGCGCCGTGCTCCATCCGAGTGGTGGGCGAGGCGTCCCTCGGAGACATGAGTGGGCAGGGACGGCGGCCAAAGACGAGGCCAGAGACAGGGACACGGGGGAAGGCTTCGTGCCCTACAGAGACGAGGCGAGCGCTTTGGGTCCCCGGCGAGGAACCGGGGCGGTTAACTTCAGGGGGGCAGCAAAGGAAGAGAAGCCCCTTCGCCGCAAGAGCCCCGTCGCCGCAAGACCGTCCGCCGGTCCGGCGACAGGTCACTCCCACATCATAGGTCGCCCCCGCGTTACAGGTCGCCCTCGCGCTGCGGCAGGGAGTCGGCACGGCGATTCTGTTCATCGGCGCCCTTCTTGCCGCCCGGATCGCCGACGGCCCCCTCGCCGCTCGTCGTGATGCGGCCGGGCGCAATGCCGTTGTCCTCGTAGAAGTCCGCCACGGACTGCGCTCGCTCTTCAGAGAGGGGCAGTGGGGCCGGTTCGTTCGGGGACGCAAAGCCCTCCACGCGGACCGACAGGTTCGGGCACTTGCGGAGCACCTCGGCGTTTTCCTGAAGCTTCTCTTGCACCTCAGGGCGGAGCCGGCTCGATCCCCTGGCAAAGTACACCGAGTTGAGCTCCTGCACCGTCTGGCAGACGGCGGGAAGCGTGCGTTCGACCTGCAGGGTGAGCGAGTCGGTGGCCGTGCCGTCCTCGTTGGACGCGAGGAGGCGGACCGTGTACTCGCCGGGCTGGTCGTAGGTGTGGGTGGGAGCAGGTCCCGTGGTGGAGCGCCCGTCGCCGAAGTTCCACTCCAGCGTGAGGGGCTCGGCGCCCTCTACCGTGCTCTCAAACTGAACCGGCTCGCCCGGCGAGGCCGGGTCGGGCGTGGCGCCGAGAGACACGATGCGGGGCGGGCGTGGGGCCGGCACCACGTCTACGGTCAGGGAGTCGCGGGCCACCCCGGCCTCGTTGCGGGCGGTGAAGGCGGCGGTGTAGGTGCCGGGCTCGTTGTAGACGTGCGACGGCGTGAGCCCGGTGGCGGAGCGCCCATCGCCAAACGCCCACTCGTAGGTAAGCGGGCGGGTGGCCTCCTCTTCGTTGACGCGGGCGGCAAAGGCAGCCGACTCTCCGGCCGTCACCTTGGCCGGGCCGCTCAGCTCCAAGATGCGGGGCGGCACCGCCGGCCGGTCGAACGTGTATTTGAGCCCGACGGCCGGCAGGGCGCTCAGCGCATCGGCACTGGTTTGGGTAGCAATGCCGTCGGTGGCGTCGTCCGCGAACGTAAAGTTAAGGCGGCCCTCCAGAAAGAGCGACATGCGGTCGGTCACGGAGGCGTCCACGCCGACCCCGACCAGATGTCCGACACCCGGCGATGATCCTCCCAGCGACACGTTGAGTCCGGCATCAACGTAGGGGCTGAACGTCCACGCGGAGGCCCCGACCATATACCGCGCCAGCACTTGCACCGTGTGCCGCGTCTGGCCGAGGTCGCCCCCCTCGCCCGGCGCGCTCGGGGTGGTGGTGAAGGGGACGCCGTCGGCGAAGGGGTACTGCCCGAACTGATAGCCCAGCCCGAGCCCCAACCCGGGCGAGAACTGGTAGCCGACCTCGCCGACAAGCACGTACGGAAAGGCTCCACGCTCGGTAAACTTTCGGGTGTCAAAAAACTCTCTAAGCTCAGTCGTCTGGTCGAGACCCAGGGACCCGTCGTTTTCGCCCGCGTAGTCGGACAGCCCGCCCCCTAGCTTTATGTAGAACGTGTCCCCTGCACGCTTGCTTTTCTCTTTGACCTGGGCCAAGGACGGAGAGACGGCGATCCCGAGCAGCACAGCAAAGAAGACCAGCCCGACGATCGACCTCTTGAGGACAGGAGGATCCGTGAAGGGGCACGACGCGGCGACCAAAGACATGAGAGTTGAGGGAGACGATCCGACCAATGGAGAAGTGTGAGGCGGGCGGGTGCCGGCGCTTTCGAAGCGGTTTTGCGGCGAATACGCCCGCTGCCGAGATCAAAGAGAGCAACAGCCACCTGTACGAGGATGTTCGGCGTAGCAGCTTCGGGGCCACCCCCATGCGTCTGTTTCCAAAGAATTTAGGCGCAAAAAGCGGGCCAGATGAAGGGTCAGACGACGGGGAAACGGGGATCACGCCTCGGTGTCGAGAATGGCGCCCGCGACGCGAGGGAGGTGCTTTATCCCCTCCGGATACGTAAGCCGCCGCACGGGGATCTGCTCCACGAGCTGGGCTAGCGCGTTCAGGCGATGGGCCTGCCAGCCGGTCGCCTCGACGGGGCGAGGGAGGAAGGAGTGGCGAAGCACGGCCTGCAGGGCGTCGGTGGGGGCGACCGACTGGACCCGGATCGGGGCGTCGTCGGTGCGCTCCGGAAGATAGAGGGCCTGCAACGGACGCACGTCGTCGCAGAAGGAGCCGAGCCCGTCGGGCCCGACGGGCACGCGTCGCTTTTCGGTGTGCGGGTTGGCCCGGCGCAGGGACTGGGGATTGCCCACGAAGTGACGGGCATGGGCGGGCCACATGCGCATCTGCGGATAGCCGGGCCGCCCGCGAATCGCGTCGTCCTCTATGTCGAGGGGAAGCAGGTCGTCGGTCAGGAGCGGGTGCCCGTGCTGCAGGAGCGACGTGGCGAGGGTGCTCTTCCCGCCCTGTTTGGAGGCGAGAAAACCAACTGCACCGTCGCTGAGGGCGACCGCCGAGGCGTGGAGGGCCGGCACGCCCTGCCACTCCAACCAAAACGCGAGCACGGTCCCAAGCAGCCACAGCTCCAGGGCGTACGCGTAGGTGTCGTCGTGCAGGAGGTATTCGATGCGCTCCGGCCCGATGGAAAACGTTGCCGCGTCGATGAATCGGGCGACAAAGCGGTCCTCGGCGCGATACAGGCGGATCGCGGGAACAGCATCAGAATCTCGGGTGGGACTCGAATAGAAGGGATCCGGATTCGCAAGCTCGACGGGACTCCTCGCCGCCACCACGTGGAGGTCGGGAGGGTCGGACCGGGACGGAAGAGTCGGAATGAGGTCCAGGTCCGTCGCCACCGAGATGCCGTAGACGCCGACTCGGGAGAGATCGGAGGAGACGTTAGGAGAGAGAGCCATCAGGGACGTGCAGCAAGTCGTGCGCCGCGAGCTGCCTGGCAAAGTCGACGAGATCGGCGCGGAGGGTCGTTTCGTCGACGGAGTAGGCCTGGCGGAGAGCGCCCATCGCGTCGTCGATGGTGCCGTGCTCGACGAGCGCGTGCCACATGGCGGCGGCTGTGCCGCTGAGCTCGATGCAGACGTTAGCATTCGGATGAGCGACAATGGTGTGTTCGCCCACGGTACCGAAGAAGACAACCGAAGGGGGACGGATTGGACCGGTCAGGGAGGGTTGGACCTGCACGGACGAGGGAGACGTCTCGTCTGCTTCGCCCTTTGATCCTCCATCGAGCCGGTAGGCCGGGGGCACTATACTGAGCCCCGGTTCCACCTCTTCGGTATCGGCATTCCATCTGGCGGTGTCGGTCTCACTCCACGGAAAACAAAGGTGCTCAGTCTGACCGATCCAGTAGCGCTCGTCCGGATGACGCTCGCGCCAGTGTCCCCTCCAGGCCTCATAGTCATCACCGAATTCCTCAGGCCCGTAGTCGTGAAGATCGCGCGCGCTTATGCAGTCTGAGACGTAGGGGTGTTTGTTCTTGATTGCCACGCGCAGGTCGGGATGCGCATAGAGCAGGGCGACAATCATCTCCCGCTCAGACCGCTGCCCCAAAAACCGCCGGACACGGGATCCGGTAAGGGCACAGTCGTCCACCACGACGAGTGGACCGTCGGACGAGCCTGGCCGCTCAAGCTGGGCGTGGTCAAGATCGAGGGTGTAACCGAGCATGCCCGCCACAACGAGGCCTCCGCGAGGAATGCCGACAAATGACGCGACTTCAATCGCCTCCTCACCTATGCGTTGGGATAGACGGCGGGCAAGCGTCTGACAGTCCCGCTCAGCCTGGTCGTAGGTCACGTAGCAGACGCGGTGGAGTAGAGACTGAAGCCGTGCGTCGAGCTGATTTAGTCTGTTTATCGCTTCCTCATCCGGGAAACCAACCACCGCAAGGGCTGGCGAGGGAGCCAAACGGACGACGACTGTGAGCCTAGACGGATCCAACTCCGCAGCAACCTGGCGCCCGAGATACACCAACGCATCCTGGCACAATACAGGCCCCAGCCTTGGAGGAACTTCCTCCAGTAGAAGAGCCGCCCGGGGCTCCGCAACGTTGCTCATTGAAGCCTTTCTTGAGGAGGAAAAAGAGACTCAGTCAGTTCCCTTGTCCACTTTCACCACCATCAGCCTGATCTGGAAGGAAGACAGAGTGATCGCCCTCACCGAATGGGTCCCCGCTTCCGCCTTTATCTGCCCCACCTGTCAGGTCGAGCATGCTACCCCATCGCTCTACAGAAGGAGCGCTGTATTTGGTACTCGGACTTTTGCTGTCTGTCATGGTTACCAAGTGCAATTTTGAAAGAAGCAATTTATAGGCTGTGGTGATGCAACCACATATTCAAGCACAATGCCAGCCAGAACCGAAAGTCTTCTTCCGATTCACCCTCAATACGATCCTCGTAATGGGCCACAAGAGGATTTACATCCAAAAATGAATTCTCTTGACGAAGGTACGCGCAGCTCCAACCCGAGGTCTCATCCTCGGGCGCGTTTTTTAGCGCACGCTCATAGAGAGGAGTAGTGCTTACCCTCCGCAAGTTCGTCCGGGCCTGGTTCGGCATGAGGCCGCGCATGGCCCGACGGGCAATGCTCTTGTTTTGCCCGCGCTGAAAAACCTGATGCTGAGGGACGGCCATCACGTACTCAATGAGCCGCCGGTCCGCCCACGGATCCGCATAAGTTATGTGGTGACGGGCGAACAGCCGCTCAGACCAGTCCCCGATGCGTCGCTGAAGAGATGACCGGACCGTCTCGTACCGCCGTCGCCGGGCAAACCGGCGTAGCTCCGATGGGACTTTCTTATGGACGGACGGAAGGTCCACTGAGTTCCGCAGGTGTTCACTCATCCAAGGGGGAGGCGGTGTAGAAGATGGTGCCGGACGCATCGTGCGCCACAGCCGCCGCAGCGGTTCGCGGAGGCGGGGAAGCGTATCTTCCGGCCAAATGTGTGCCCGGATCGGCCGGTACAGGGTGCGCCAGATCAAGTCTCTGAACGACAGCCCGAGGGTCTCGTGCTGTGCCTGCAGTTCCTCCCAGAGGGTCTTTACTTTCCCCTTACGGAGGAGCGTGATGTTGTCGAAAATCCAAGAGCCGACCAGCAGGTCTCCATTCTGGCCACTCAGCATGCAGCGCACCCCGCGCTCTCGGGCACCCCGCAGTCCTTTCGCAAGGAGGGCCTGGTAGTGCGACATGAACGGGGAGTCCCGATCCGGCACTCCATGAGGCGGACCGATCAGGCGGACCGACTCCGCGTCAATGGGCGTGGACGGAAAGTCGTAGCGGTCGGTGATCCGGGAACTCACGCCGCGCTCATCGCACTGCGTAAGGGTCTTAAAGGCCCACGAGTACGTCCGCAACGCAGGGCACCCAATCCCTTCGGTCTCCTTAAGGTGGCCCGCCATGGACGCGATACTGCCCGAGTCCACCCCCCCGCTCAGGAACAGGCCCACCGGCTGGGAACTTCGGAGCCGAGCGCGTACGGCCTTTGCGAACACCTCGCGGAAGTGCTGTACGTAATCGCGCTCATCGTCGTACCGGATGCGTTTGTCCGGGTCCACGTCCCAGTACCGCCACGTTTGGCACGAGCCGCCAGACTGTGCAAGCAGAGCGTGGGCCGGCTTGAGCTGAAAGATGTCTTCGTAGAAGGTCCAGTCGAGCGGCTCGAACCGATTTTGGAGATACGCGGCCACCATTGGCTCCGAGATGCGCGCCGGGACCTCCGGCGCCGCGAGAAGCTGCTTCACGTCGCTCCCGAAAAGCAGGCGGTCGTTTTCGACGCGGTAGTGGAACGGCCGCATCCCCATCGGGTCACGGGCGGCGAACAGCTGCTGCTCGGTCTGGTCCCAGATCGCAAACGCAAAGTCGCCGATCAGGTGCGCGGGGCAGTCGGTGCCCCAACGGCGGTAGGCGGCGAGAATTAGGTCGGCGTCCGTGGGGGAGGCCGCGCGAAGCTGACGTCGCACGTTGGACTGCAGGGTCGAGCGGTTGTCGATCCGGGCGTCCGCCACGAGGACGAGGCCGTCCTCAACGAGGGGCTGGGATTCACGTTCGTCGGCCGCCGTGACGTTGAGCGCGAGGTGGGTCAGGCTGGCCCGCGCCCCCGACCAGGCCTCAATGCCATCGGGGCCGCGGTACGCGGCGGCGTCGGCCATCCGGGCTGCCGCCTGGGCGTGTCCGGGCCGATTGGTCCAGTGGATGCACCCGCAGAGGCCGCTCATGGGCGAGACGAGCCGGAAACCGGAGTCGAGTCGGAGCGGTCGGCGGACGTGGTCGAGCGCACCTTGCGGGCGAGGTCGTCGAAGCGCTCATACTCCTGGGGGGAGTCGGCCCCGCCGATGAGCACCTGTCCGTTGCGCTCCACCCAGGCGTGGGCCTGGAGGCCGTCCTCGTTCTTCGCGACCCCAATGTGCAACTGAGCCTCATCGTCGCCACGGCGGAGCAACAGGTACTGCAGGACGAGGGCTTGCGTAAGGCAGGGCCGCTCGGGGAGGAAGCGACGGCCAACGGCGTGGGCGGCCCAGGCGGCGCGGTGGCGATACATGGGCGTGCTCTCGCCTCGACGAGGAAGCCGCAGCGCTGTGCGCCGCAAGCCTTGAGTTACCCGACCTAAAGGCCACATCGATAGTGCTGTCCGCACGACCACGGTGAGTACCGCGGTCCGGAGGAGCATCCACCAGTTCTGCCAGGGATGCCGCCACAGTTTCTGAAGCCTACGTATCAGTGAGGACATGGGTAAGAGAGTAGAACGTCCGCCTCTGTCCTTGAGGCATGCAGACAAATAACTCGTGAGGGAACAGCCTCCTGGATCATCGAGAGGCAAAGTCAAAACGGCTCTTCCGAAGAGGGAGCTGGAGAAACAGGAGCATTTTCCGTATCGGGTCCGGGAGGACGCCATCCGTGCTCTACCTGGTTCCGCCAGGACTCGGCGTAGTGCCCTTCCTGGTCCACGAGTTCCTCATGTGTGCCCGACTCGATGATCTTGCCATCGTCCATCACGTGGATGATGTCCGCATGCATCGCGGTCGTGAAACGGTGAGTGATGATGAACGCGGTTCGCCCTTCGTCCACGAGACGGCCAAAGCTTTGCAGCCACTCGTTCTCGGCCCACGAGTCCATCGCGCTCGTCGGCTCGTCCAGAATGA
>Ga0207714_1000626_pt1 | contig 23944 bp, 21 predicted proteins | sample PonA232FremontCA_2_FD_187270 | JGI IMG/M metagenome (GOLD analysis project Ga0207714, IMG submission 187270) | Marine sediment microbial community from Fremont, CA, USA - Pond A23 Sediment 2 (SPAdes) | ecosystem: Environmental > Aquatic > Marine > Unclassified | place: USA: Fremont, California...
CTTCTAGGGGGAAAAACATAAATGAATATCCCTTTATATTTAAAATCAGATTGGGGGAGTTGAGAATTAACAAGGGGGATTGTAATTATTTTTGAAAAAGTAGAAATAATAGACAAAGAAAAAACAATTTCCAATTATCTTACCGCCGTTGGAGAAGAATTAGAAAAAGTAAAAGAAAAAGTTGAATCCGTAATACTATTCGGAAGCCTCGCAAGAGGAGATCACACAGAAATGTCTGATGTGGACCTCCTTATAGTCTTCAAAGATAACGTGCCAGAATCCTCCATCTCAAAAGTAGACGATAAACTAACAGAAATAGAGAAAGAGTACAACTACATAAAGCCACCTGACGGAATACTGGAAGAGCTCATATACTCGCTCAAAAGAAAAACCGGAATGTTCGTATCTCACTTTATCTGTAAAGAAAGAGATTTAAAAGAAAAGGACTTTTCTAAAATTTTCTCCACAGAGAAAATAATGTCCTCCCTCATCGCACCATCAAATCTGGTCCTAAATAACATGACAAACGACGGAACTATCCTATACGGAAAAAACCCGATTGAAGGACTCCAACAACCTGTCAGCATACTTTCTATGGTGAAAAGCCTCATAATGAACCTTATGACATCAATAGGAAGTGCCGTAATAGCACCCTTTTATAAGAAATCCACCGAGCTAAGCACAGAAGCTTTAAAGTGGAGCCTTTTAGCCATGCATCAGTACTTGACCGAAAACAGCGAAGGAGTGAACGAAGTCATCAGTTTCTTAAAACATCACGATATTTACACTTCTGAAACCTTAGAAGAATTTAAATCTTTGAGAGAAAAACTCCAGGAAAATCCAGTGTTTATATTCAAAGTCCCTCCAATAATCGTAAAATTACATTTTCAAGCTATCAAACAACGAGGCGTTTAAATGTTCTCAACAGCCCATTTCTTCTCTACACTCATCCTCTACTTAACTCTCGCAAACATTACCTCCCTGCCATCCTACTCGCTAATCCTAATGATGCTTGTAGGAGTTGGTCTTGATGGAGACATATTACTGAAAAAAGATCACCGGAAAATGCCTACTCACTCTATCTTCTCAATCTTAATATCAATCCCATTTTTAATTTTGGGGATGGAATACTTCTTGTTGATTCTACTCACTATACTGATGCACTTATTTTTGGACTCCTTAGACTGGAATCTTTACCTCTTCTATCCCCTCTCAAAAAAACCGTATGGAATTAATCTAGTCCAAAAAAACTCCGACTTAAAACCTAAGGAGGACTCAACGAATAATTTCATAAATCATTATTTTTCCAACAAAAAAATAATAGTTATAGAGATTATATTGATAACAGTGGGAATCTTATTAGGAGCAAATTTTCTAAACTGGATTCAAATTTAAGCAAACGAAGCTCTAAAAAAATTAATCCTAAATACGCGTGCGATATGAAAGGACGTTAAAAAACCATTCCAAATAATCGTTATAAATAGTAGAAAAAGTATTCTAGGAAATAATAACACGTATTGATGGGGCAAAACGTTCTCTTTCCTCAAAAGACTAAATTCCTAAGAATCCGAATAACCATATAACCAGCGTCAAAAACTTCAATCCCATTATCACTATTCCAGCTATCAACACATTATTAGCCTTCTCACGATTCTTATCATTTAAGACAAGCCAACCGGTAAGTCCACCTATCCAATCAAACAAGATTGGTAGCAACCAGTACAACTTAGAAGTCTCTTCATCTGACATATTTTCATCCTATATTTCCATTCAAGATATTTATATTTTTATTTCTCTAAAAGACCAAACCTGAACCGAGAAAATTTCATAAGCTCAATATTGCTACTCCCCTTTAGCCGCCAACCCCATACTACCAGCAGTAATTGCCAAAATTCCAATAACTTTCTTAAAAGTAATCTCCTCCTGAGGGATAATTATTCCAAGGAACCCGCAAACTACAGGGACAAAAACAATAAAACCTCCTACTATTGGACCAACAATAGATACCCGCCCTACATGCAATGCAACTATCCAAGCAACCAATCCCAAAATACCAACAATAACGGCGACCCAAAAAACACCAGATGATAAAATCGTGCCCCAATGCACCCCTGATGCAGGGTTAAAATTCCCTCCCTCTATCAAGCCCATAGTCTTTTTGAGGTAAACCCCAAACAAACCATACAAAGCACCTCCTATAGCCGCCAAAGGGACCTCTAAACCGATTGAACCTTCTTTTTCTTCACCATCACTCATAATATCACGCCGTGGCCCATCCTAGGAATAATATCCCTATCAATACCAAGGCAATCTCAAAATATTCTAGTTTATCTAAACTCTCATTCAACCAAACAGCACCAAGAAGAACCGTCACAAAATTTCCAAAAGTCATCAACGGTTGAACTATCGTAGCTTCCCCCCTTCCAAGAGCCATCATGTTTCCTAATCCTCCCGCAACGCCAAGAACTACAGCTACAAGTATATAGCGATTTATCAAGGTTTTAATAATATCTTTTATTTTTCCCCACTGGATTTTTCCATCTTCAATAGGGTTGATATCAGACACCATTTTTATTCCCCTACTTTGAAGTGGTGTACTTATACCCAATAGAGTAGCAGCAGCCAAAGCCAAGAAAACATAGGGTTCAATCATAATCTAACCTGCTAAGTTTCTCTCTTTATTTATTCCTATCCTCGTTTATATCTTACGAAAAAAATGTTCCTATATCCAAATGAAACCTGTAAAAGTGATATAAGGTCAAAAGAACTTCTATATTTGCTCAAAGTTATAAGGTAATATCCAGAAAAACCGATGGGAGAATAACTCAATGAAAATTAATGAGATTGTAGGTATTCCCCATTTTCACTCTGACCTTCAATGGTGGAAGTCCAAAGAGGGTTATTCCAAGGATGTTGAAAATGTCCTTCTCAAATCTTTGGAATTTCTAGAGGAAGATGAAGACTTCAAGTTTACTATCGACCAAGTATCAGCTCTGAAACCGTTCGTGGATTCCCATCCTCAGAAAAAAGAGAAAATCTCCAATTATGTAAATGATGGAAGAATCGAACTTGTAGGGGGAACATATACAGCTCCCGATGAAAATTTGCCTACAGGAGAAGGGCTCATTAGAAACTTTCTCTACGGTAGAAAATATCTCAAAGAAAAATTTGATGTTACTCCAGAAGTTGCTTGGGAGATAGACGAATTTGGTCATCCTCATCAAATGCCTCAAATTTTGAAAAAGTCAGGATTTGAGTACTTTGGGTTTGCCAGAGGAGTTCAAGAAAATGATGAAGATCAAAAACTAGACTTTCTTTGGGAGGGACCTGATGGCTCTAAGATAATGACTCATTGGTTAGCTGGAAGTTATACCGCTATGCTTGGTTTGTTCCCTCTTACAAGTTTAAGCTCCTCTCAAAGAATGGTCGACGAACTTAATAATCGGATAAAGTATCATGAAGAGAGAGCTAGTATCAATAAGCTTATGGTTCCCTTCGGATCGGATTTTTCTATTCCGTTAGAAGAGTGGTTAGATTTTCCGGAAGTCTGGAAGTCTCAAAAAGATGAAGAATTTTCTTTCGGAACACCCTCTGATTTCTTTCAAAAAATTAACAAAGAGAAGCTCGACACCGTAAAAAACAAGGAATACAATCCTGTATTCACAGGATGTTACGAGTCTAGAGAACGAGTTAAAAAGGAATGTAGAGATACACAAACTGGTATTGTAGAGGCTGAGAAGTTTGCCTCTGTTGCTCATGTTTTTGGAAAGGATTATCCAGATAAAAAGTTGGAATCTGCTTGGAAATATATACTAAAAAACGATTCTCATGACACAATTTGTGGAACAGAAACTGACAAATTGTTTAGAGAAGTTTCGATGAAACGTTATGATTATGCTAAAGATCTAATCGAGGAGATTAAGGATGATTCTATGGACTTTTTGGTTCAAAATATAGACACTAGCGAAGGGGAAACTCCCCTAGTCGTCTTCAATAGTCTGAGTTTTGAGAGGAACGAAGTCATCTCAATTAATAAACCTAACAATCAGAATTATATTTTAGAGGATTCTGAAGGCAATGAGATTCCCACACAAAATGAAGAGGGAAAAATATTCTTTGAGGCAGAAATCCCCTCTCTCGGGTATAAAGTGTACTACTTGAAACCTGGTAAAAGATCAAAAATAACCACCAAACTTGAAGGAAATAATCATATTCTCGAAAACGATTATTATCGTATGAAAATCAGCGAAGAGTTGGGAGTCATAACATCTCTATTCGATAAAGAAAAGGAAAAAGAGCTTCTTTCCGAAGATAGCGAATTTTATGGGAATGAGATAGTTGCTAAGGAAGATGTGGGGAATCTATGGACCATACAGGAGATGGGTGAAAAATTCAGAAGTTCAGAACATGACCCTACGGTCGAACTAGTGAAAGACAATCCACTGGTTAAAACCGTAAAAATAGAGGGAGAAGGAAAGAATATATCCTGGACTCAAACAATCACAATGCATTCTGAGAAAAGAAAAATAGATTTTGAGACTTCAATAGATTTCGATGGTAAGAACAGAAGAGTTCAAGTTATCTTTCCGACGGATATAGAGGGGGACAACTTTTACGAAACGCCTTTTTACACTGCCAAAAGAAATGATGGACACTGGCCAGCTCAAAACTGGGTTGAAATCTCAAATGAGGACTACGGTTTCGCTCTTTTAAACACTGGAAATCCAGGATATGAAATAGAAGACGGATTAATTTCTATGACTCTGTTCCGTTCCGTTTCTATACTTCCCGCTAGACTTCCCGGCCTTTTACTCGAAAACTTCAAGGACTTTTCAGAAAGATTAATCGAGGGACTCAAACTTTCACTACGAGGGGTTTATGTCGGAGAATGGATCCTTTATCCTTATCATGGAATCATGATGAGAGAGTTCGCCTCAAAGGGTAGTCCTGAAAGAAAAGGGGGGTGGACACTTATAGACCATATCATCCCTTTCCTAAAATTTTGGAAAGAAACAGACTCTTGGGAGAGAGGACATCATTCTTTTGAATACTCTATTTATCCCCACGAAGGAAGATGGAATCAATCGAATGTGGTGAAAAAAGGACACGAAGTAAATAATCCTTTAATTATTAAAGAAGCCGAACCTAGTGAAGGGTCTCTTCCTTCTGAACTTAGTTTTCTCAAAACAAGTGCGGATTCAGTATTATTATCCGCTCTAAAGAAATCTGAAAACGGTGATGAGTTAGTTGCCAGAGTCTACGAAACTGAGGGGAAAAATACGGATTTCGAATTATCTTTCTTTGAGAATATGAAAGAAGTTCGTTCTATCTCGTTGACGGAGGAGAAAAACTATGAATCCCTTGAACAAGAAGGGAAGAATCTCGAACTAGAGATCGGAAAAAACGAAATTAAAACATTCAAATTCAAATGAGATTTTTCAATAAAGACATTTTTCTCTCAATTTTCTAAAAAAGATACAAAAAATGAGCTAAGCCTTCTCCAATTCAATCAAAAACTTGGCACCGCCCAGTTCAGAATCCTCCAATTCTATTCTTCCACCATAAGTATTCAAAAGGGTCTTGACCAAAAACATCCCTAAACCTGTACCCCTTTCTTCATCGGTTGTATACCCTCTATTCCAAACTTTTTCTTTTTCCTCATCCGGAATACCCTTGCCGTCATCCTCAATTACACATTTTAGTTCTCCATCTTCGCTTCCATCTCTAACATGAATCTCGTTGCCCCCCGAATGTTGAACAGAGTTTTCTAAAATATTTGAAAAAACCCTATTCAAAAGTGAACCACCTTTCACTTTACAATCCTCTTTTTCAAATTCTACAAAAATTTCAATATCTTTGCCATCAGCTAGATCTCTAACTTCTCCCACCGCTTCTTTCAGAGATTCAAAAATATCGATTTCCCTAATTTTCTCTCCCTCCTGAGCTTTTCTTAAAGTCCCAACCTTCTCTATGATATCCATTCCCTTCTCCACTCCTTTTAAAGAAAGAGAAAGGTAATTTTCCACTTCCTCTGGAAGATCATAATCTTCAATTAAATCGATATAACCTCGAATTACTTGAAGCTTATTTCCTAGGTCATGTCTCAATAAAGAGTGGAGAAAACTTACCTTGTTTTCCACCTCCTTTCTCTTATCTATATCGATAACAATTCCTGATACTTTTTTATAATTCTCACCCTCCTCAGTGATACTTCCCACATCTCTGAAATACATATAATCCCCATCTTTCTTCTTTATTCTATATTCCACCTCATATCTCTCCGCCCTTCCCTCTAAATGATCCCTCATAGCTTTCATAGCTCGATCTTTATCCTCAGGATGAATGAGGTCCGTGAAATCAGAATAATGATTAAACCTATCAGGAGAGTAACCCAAAATTTCCGCCTTTCTATCATTAAACCTAACTTTTCCAGACGGCAGCTCCATCTCCCACCAAGCGAGATTTCCCGCAGCCATAGCTGTCTCCAATCTCTCTTTATAAATATTCAATTCTTCCTTTAGCTCTTCATTTTCATTCATATTATCAAAACCTAATTAATCAAATATATATTTCTTTAATCAAAGAAAAACTTCTTAATTATCCTCAAAATAATATTAAGACTTCATTCTTGTTTAATATTTCTTTCCTATACTAAAATTTAGAAATAATTAGAGAAGAAAACACTCAATAAGTCATATCCTGAAAATTTCTCAGTATTATCACTAGATGCTTTTTGTTATGGGTGTAACAAAAAATAAGCAAGTATTTATTCAAATTCTTGAACCGAAAAGGTACTTAAACAAAAGGCCAGAATTATCAACGAACTGTTAAGAGGGGAAAATTAATCTCATGGAAATCAAAAAAGAGTTCATTGGACCTGAGGAAATTGGGTTGATCGCAGCTTTTGCTGCAGCAGTAGCTGTAGGAACCATTTTTGTCAACATTCCTGTGGGATTGGGATACCTAAATTTCGGAGAAATAATAATTTATACCGCAGCTTTCCTCTTCGGTGGAATAGTTGGTGGACTAGCAGGGGGAATAGGAGCAGCTGCCGCCGATATTATCCTCGGATGGGCTTACTACGCCCCTATCACTTTGATTGTCAAAGGTCTCGAAGGGTTCGTAGTAGGAAAGGTTTCCGGAGAATCATTGAAAAGTAAGGGAATCGCGTTGGCTCTGGGTGCCCCGATTATGATTATAGGATACACTATTGCGAGAGCTTATTTTGAAGGAATTCCAGCCGCCATATTTCAGGAATTGCCCATCGATATAGTCCAAGCAGCAGTAGGTGCAGCGATTGCAATCCCAATATCTAAAGCGGTGCAATCTAAAATCCCTGAATTGGGGTAAGAATGAAAATAGATGTGAAATCTCTAACCATTCAAAAGAAGAATGGAACCAAATTATTGGAAGACGTCAACCTCAAAATTGATGATGGGGAAACTGTAGTTCTTTGCGGAGAACCCGGCTCTGGAAAGACATTGCTCAGTAAAGCTATCAAGGATATTCTACCAAAAAACCTGGAAAAACAAGGGAAAGTAAAAATTCCAAACAGTCCTGGTTACCTCTTTCAAACTCCTAGAAAACAGATGCTGAGGAGAAAAGTAATCGATGATCTTGCTTTCGAACTGGAAAACAGAAAAATAGAACCGAAAAAAATCGAAGAAAGAATCGAAAAATACACCGATGAGTACGGAATAAAAAACCTTCTTCATAGAGAAACTGAAGAATTATCTTCCGGAGAAACTGCAATGGTTGTCCTCACACAGGTTTTGATTTCTGAACCTGATACAATAATTTTAGATGAACCTCTAACTCAACTAGATTACGAAAATCAAAAGATAATGATTCAACAGATTAAAAAACTTCAGGAAAAGGGTAAGACTCTCATAATAACCGAACACAATATGGAAGACCTATTCTCCATCACAGACCGAATTGTATTACTGAAAAACGGGAGGATAAAGAGTAGAGGAACTCCAAATTCTCTAATTAAAGAACTATACTCGGAAGGTGTCAAGCTTCCAATCAAAAAAGAAATGGAAGCGGAGGGAGTCAATTTTGAAAATTAAAACTGACAAAATCTCTTTTTCCCATCCGGAAAATGAAAGAAAAATCATCTCAAACCTATCCCTCACGATAAATAAAGAAAGTGCAATCGCTATAATGGGAAAAAATGGTTCTGGAAAAACGACCCTCCTAAAACTACTTGCAGGAATATTGAAACCCAAACAAGGGGAAATAAAATTTGAAGGCGATAAGAAACTAATAGGTTTTTCTCCCGAAAATCCCAAAGATGGTTTTTTCAAAGACACAGTCTCAGAGGAAGTAGAGTTCTATCCCAAAAATCTGGAAAAAGACCATGTTAAAAGAAGTGAATCAGCTCTGCGTAAAATAGGTATAGAAAAATTGAAAGACAGATCCCCCTATGAATTGTCCATAGGCGAGATGAAGAAAGTTTCGATAGCTTCAATCATATCTGGCGAACCTGACACGATTTGTCTGGACGAACCGATCAGAAGCCTCCACAGGAAAAGTGAACAAGAGATAGGAGAAATATTAGAAGACCTCAAGGAAAACACTACTATAGTATTCTCAACCCATAATACGGATTTCGCTTATGAACATGCTGATAGGATTATAGTCTTGAAAAACGGAGAAATTCTAACAAAGGGGAAACCAAAACGCATTCTCTCCGACAAGAAAATCTGTAAAGAGGCCGGTTTAAAAACTCCTGCCTTAATAAAATTATCAAAGGAAATTGGAATCGAAGCTCCCGAAAATTTTGACGAAGCTGTAAATATTCTTTCCCAAGGTGTCTAACATGAAAAAAAACGATCCTAGAATAAAGATACTTTTCTCGATTGCCTTAATCATTACTTCTCTAATTCTTTCAAAAATATCGTTCATCATCCCAATTCTGACGATAATAATCAGCATTTCTCTTATTGGCGGTAAATTCTCGGAAACTGTTTCTTATCTCTCTTTCTTCAAATATATCTTACCTATAATTTTCATAATCAACTGGATTTTCTATGCCAGTGGCGGAACAATATTTTCAATCAACTTGAAAATTTTCGAAATATCTCTGACCTACGGAGGGCTTTTCAAATCCTCTCTAATTTGTCTAAGATTGATGACCATAGCATTCGCCGCAGCTTGGCTAGTGGTAACCACTCCTCCAGAAGAGTTCGAATACGGATTGAAAAAATTGGGATTCCCTTGGAAACTAGCCTTCATCTCATCCCTAACTATGAAACTCATCCCGGAAATGAAGAGAAAGTTTAGAGAAATTGACGAAGCTCAGAGAGGCAGAGGAGTTGAAAGCGGAGGAAATCCCATCCAAAGAATTAGAAAAAAAGTGCCGATTTTAGTTCCCTTCCTGGCCTCCATCTCAAGATACGGGTTAGAACTTTCCCAAGTTTTGAAAGTCAGAGGTTTTAGTTCGGATAGAACCTGGTTTAAAGAACTAGAATTTGAAAAAACTGATTAAAGCCAGATTCTTAAATAAATCATAAGGGAAAAATTGTTGAAGAGAAAATTATCCACCCTGATGGTCTATGCAACCTTCCCCACAACTTTACTATTTGCCTCGTTCCTACTCCACGAGATTTTCTCAGGTACAGGCGTTGCAAAAGTAGCAGGTCTTTTAATGGGTATCTGGGTGCTTGACCATGCCGTTAATACAATTATCAAATATCTTGTAAGGAGAGACCGACCAGAAGAAATGCAAAGTATCCCAATAGAAATGTTTGATTACAGTTTTCCCAGTTGGCACTCTGAATCAACCTTCGCATTCTTCGTGGGATTATTCCTTTTCCATCCCACTTGGTGGACCGTATTATTGCTGGCCTTGCCAGTGATAGTGGGATATAATAGAATCTATATGAAACACCATTATCCTACGGACGTCTTAGGAGGCTTCGCCGTCGGGGGTGGAATAGCTGCTCTGTGCCGCATTTATCCAATGATAGCAGAAAAAATCTCTCCCTCTATACTCTACTGGCTAGGCGGGGAAAACCCTATCCTGATCTTGATAGTGCTAATGTTCCTCCTCTTTGGACCGTTCTCCATTTTAGTACATTTAAAGGACGAGGAAAGTCTTAGCTCAGCTGTCAAAGGAATACCAACCCTCTACATGATCATAGTCGGATTTACTTTCTCAGCAGCATTCCTAATCTTAAACTTATGGCTCGGAATCCAGACCGGTAATATATATTTGATCTTTGTAGCCCTTGGAGCGGGAGGATTGAACGGAGTAACTTCTCTAAGAGAAATCATAGATTTCATGAAAGAATGGAACAAATTAGAAAAGATTAGCCCCTGATCGGAATGCTCTGAGTGGAAATTTTCAGGGACTATATGAGATTCAGATATATCGATACCCATTTTCCAAACTTTCACTACAGAACTAACAAATTCAACCGAATCAAAAGCTATCTGACGAACTGTCAAGAGCTCAACTTTAAGAATATGGAAAACGTATCGCTTCTATGACATGAAAATAGAAAGAGTAACTCCAATATATTTCTCAGCTACAGGTAATACCATACGAATCGTATCTACGTTCACTGAGAGCTTAGGTATAGATGATGTTAGGAAATTTAATCTGTCTATCCCTGAGATTCGGGAAGACTTCACCGACATCAACTTTGAAAAGACGGATCTCTTGCTGATAGGCACACCCGTTTATACAGGGGAAGTACCTGATTTTTTGATTCCTGCCTTAGAAGAGCTATCGGGTGACGGACAACCCGCCGTCATAATAACTGTAAACGGAAATGTAGGGAGAGGTGTAGCTCTCGAACAATTGAAATGCCTTCTTGAAGAAAGGGGTTTTAAAGTAATCGCCGCAGCTTCCTTCATCGGAGAACACTCTTATTCTAAAGAGGAAAACGAAATCGCGCCTGGAAGGCCAAACGAAGAAGACCTTTCCAGAGCAAAAGAATTCGGCAAAAATATTTCCGACAAACTCGAAAGTCTGGATGGCTTCGAGAAAATCGAAGAGATAGAGATAGATTTGGACAAGGGGTTTCGCTCCAATATTAGAGAGATGATTCCAACACCTCAATACGGAATAAAGAAGTTTATCGAAAAACCAGTCGTCGACAAAAAGAAGTGTATATCATGTGGAGCTTGCGCAAACAATTGTCCAAAAGGAGCTATAGATAAGGAGACTTTAGAAATAGATGAAGAAAAATGTATTAGATGTATGGCATGTGCAAAGAACTGTCCTAATGAGGCACGCAAAATAGAGTTCAAATATCCAGGACTGGTCAGAACCTTTTTTGAATTTATGAAAAACGATGAACCTAGCGAACCAACTATATACGATTAATATTTCCCAGAGAAGAATCCAAAAAGTTCAAGCAGATTCCAGATATACATCGAACCGAGCTCCACCCAATTCAGAATCATTCACATCCACCGATCCTCCATTACTCTCAGCTATTTCCTTCACCAGATAGGTACCTAAACCAGAGCCTTTGCTTTCACCTTCCTTGAAACCTTTTTCAAAAATTTTCTCCTTTTTTTCATCCGGAATCCCAGACCCGTCATCCTCAACTGTAACAAGACATTTTTCTTCTTTTGCTCCATTATTCACATTTACTCTAATCTTTTCACAATCTGAATGTCTGATAGAATTATCTATCAGGTTTGAAAACAGTTCATCCAAAAGAGAACCTGCCCTAACTTTTTGCCCATCAACTTCTTTTTCTATATTTATGCCATCTTCGGAGACTTGTGACCTTCTTTTTTTAATCGCATCTTCAATAACTGATTCAAGATTAACTTTATCAACACTCTCCTGACCAACTTCTCGAAGGGTTCTGACCTTTTCTATCAGTTCTAAACTGTTTTTGAGATTTCTATCAGAAAATTCAAGATATTCCATCTCTTCCTCGGATAAATCTGATTCTTCCAACAATTCATGATATCCTAAAACTACTTGGACCTTGTTCTTAAGATCATGCCGCAACAAAGAATGGAGGAATTCTTCTCTTTCTTCCACCTCTTTTCTCTCAGTTATATCTCTAAATGAGAACATAACCGCCACTATTTCCCCTCTCTCATCTTTCACTATACTTGCAGTTGCCTCTACCGGGAAGGTAGACCCATCTTCTCTCTCGGCGATTAGTTTTCCTCGCCACTTTCCTTGAGCCTCAGCCTTCTTAATCACAGATTGAATTTTATTCTCGTCTTTCCAAAAATCCACAAAATCTTTATCCAAAACTTGATTCTTCTCAGAATAATCCCACATCTCTAAAAATGAACTGTTCACAAAGCGCAGATTCCCCTCAGGATCTCCAATCACTATCCCGTCGATGGAAGATTCAACAGAATTTTTCATGGTTCTTAATTCCTCCTCCTTTTCTTTTCTTTTGGTAATATCTCTAACAACGCCTAGCGCCGCCCCATTTCCTTTATATTCTATCTCTCTAATCGAGACTTCGATGTTTTTTACCTCTCCCTCTTTTGTTACCGCCCTAGTTTCGTAAACATTCTCTGCACTTTTGTCACTATCAAATCGTTTTTGACCCATTTTGATCATGTTTTTCCGATCTTCAGGATGAACCAAATCCCAAATTTTCATGTCATAAAGCTCCTCTCTGCTATATCCGAAAACATCACATATCACATCGTTTGCGAAAATAATAGAATCACCTCGATAAATATAAATTCCATCACGGCTCTGCTCAACAAGAATCCTATATTTCTCTCTCGACTCCTTAAGTTTTTCTTCCGCTTCCTTTCTCTCTGATATGTCTCTAACACTTGCTAAAACCCGTTCATTTCCATTAATTTCAGCATTCTTCAGCGTCACTTCTACCCAAAATAATGTTCCGTCCTTTTTTTCAGCTCTCCATTCAAACTTTTGAGAGTCCCCAAACTTAGCTTTCTGAACCCACTTTTCAGCCTCCTTTTGAGTATAAGGAGATTCACCTGAAGCTAAATTTTCAATATCCATGTTCAAAATTTCTTCACGGGAATAATCATACATCTCACATGCCCTTTGATTCACATCAAGTATCTCAGCAGTATCCGGATCATGTATAAATACAGCATCGGCGGACTTTTCAAAAATCTCCTCATAATTACGCTTAGCTTCTTTAAGTCTCTCCTTTGCCTCTTTCTTTTCAGTTATGTCTACGACATTTCCAACTATAGCTTCTTCGTCACCATATTTCACAAAAGAAGAGGCAACCTTTACCCAAATAGGGCCACCTTCTTCTGGTAGGGCTTTGACCTCGACCTCCTCCGGAACTCCATCCCCCTCCCCAGATAAAACCTGTTTCACCCAATCTTCTACTTCCTCATAATCAGTGTGTACAACGTCCGAAATATCAAGATCCTTCAACTCCGAAAAACTATAACCCGACATTTCTACAAAAGCCTCATTTGCAAAAGTAAACCCTTCCTCTTGGAAAACGAAAATACCGTTGGCTGATTCTTCAGTCGCTAATTGATATTTATCGTCAAAAACCTTCTGACTGGTAACATCCTGAGCAATTACTATCTCCCCTTGAAAATCACCGTCATACTCCAACTTTCCTACATCTATCTCAACAAGGAAAATATCACCCGTCTTTGTTATCATGTTAATTAGATATGGAGGAATATTCTCACCGTTAACTCGTTTTTCAAACTGTTTTGTCATGGTTTTTCTAGCTTCTTCCGAAAGAAATGGAGCTTCTGATAAATGGGTTCCAACTATCTCAGATTCCTCAAAACCTAATATTTCCCTTGCATTTTCGTTTACTTCTTCAAAAACACCGTTTTCATCGAGGAAAAAGATTAGGTTCGGAGAAACATTGAAACCAGCCTCAAACTTTTTCCTTGACTTTTCAGATTCTTTTTCCATTCGTCTGTGTTTTATCTCTTGAGAAACGGCATCTGCCAAAATCCCATATTGAATGCGAGGCTTACCTCCCTTCTGAAGATAACGATCCGCTCCAAGATTAAGAGCCTCCATCGCAACCTCTTCCCGACCCTTACCAGTAAAGATTATGAATGGAATATTGCTTTCTCTTTCTTCTCTAACCTTTCTCAAAAACTCTAATCCGTCAATCTCTGGCATCTGATAATCCGATATAACTGCATCATACTCATTCTCCCTCAATTTATTCAAGCCATCGCTCGCAGAACCTGCCGTATCAACTTTCAAATCCCTTTCCTTCTCGAGAAAAATCTTAGTCTGTTCTAGAAAACTAGGTTCATCATCCACATAAAGTACGTCCAATATAAGCCCCCTTATCCCTGTTTTTATTTAACATTCCAATTCAAGCATTAAAAAATTTTAATTTAACCATTTAAATCAAACACAAGCCCATAACTTTCGATATGAAAAGATGAATTTCAAAACCTAAACTATACTTAATTGCTGATAACCAATACCTCAGGCTAATATCAAAGAACATTATTAATCTAAATGAGACTAAATCAAAAAATAGAAAAAATTAATGTGAAATGAATGGTTCAAAATATTCTGAACTTCAAAAGCTACAAGAGAAAAAAAATACTAATTATCCTAACCCTCCTAATAATAGCTCTAGAACTATCCCTTACCTCATATTCTTTCTGTAATTCAGAAAAACCAATTAAAATTCACAATCTAGATGAGTTGCAAAAAATCGAAGATAATCTAAATGAAAATTATATTCTAGCAGAGGACATTAACGCAACGGAAACTCAAAACTGGAACAATGGAAAGGGCTTCAATCCAATAGGAAAAAACAGTGAATATCCTTTTACAGGAACATTTGATGGCGAAGGACACGTTATAGAGAACTTACACATAAATAGACCAAAAAAAGAGCATGTTGGACTATTTGGTTTCATCAAAAATTCAGAAATCAAGAGAATAGGTCTAAAAAATGCAGAAATTAAAGGGGGCTCCACTACTGGAGGTATCGTAGGACGCAACGATGAGGGCAAAATAAGTAATTCTTTCGCGAAAAATTTCGAAATAAGTGGCGCTAAAGCAGGTGGGTTGATAGGTTTTAATTATAAAGGCGAATTGGTAAATTCTCACTCAGCTGGAAGCGTAAAAGGAGATTATATCGGAGGGTTAGTAGGAATAAATTATGTCAACAGCATAGTGAAAAATTCCTATTCTACCTCCAACGTATCTGGAAAAGAAAAAGTCGGCAACTTAATAGGTGCAAACAGGCTTCGGGGAACCGTAATAGATAGTTTTTTCGACAGAAGTTTATCAGAGGAAAATAAAGCTATAGGAAAAAACGGAGGAACCACTTCAAATGTTAAGGCTTTATCCACAGTAGAGATGACAAATGTCTCTATCTTTAACGATGCCGGATGGAATATTACTGCAGTATACACTTCAAAAAATAGAAATGTCGATTATATTTGGAATATAGTTAATGGAGAAACATATCCTTTCTTGAGCTGGGAAACTCAAAAAACTATCACTGAAATCGAAAAAAGTTCAGAGGAAAATACAAATGTAGACGAAAACAACGGAGTCCCAGTAAAAAGACCTGGGGAATATTTCGAAGAAACTAAAACTTGGACAAAGATACTCCTAATAGGCATACTCATAACTACAATAGTTATAGGAATAAAATCAAAACTGGAAAAAAGAAAGAATTCCTAACAGAAATCCTCGTCATCTTCAGAAGTCAATACCTTTCCATTTTCCCCTTCTAAAGACGCCTTCAATTGAGCCTCCAAACCATCTAACTCTTCTTTAGACTCGACCCTTTCTGTAATATCACGATTAATTCCGGCCACACCAATAACATCACCACTCTCATCAAAAATGGGTACTTTGGTCGAGAAGTTCCACCTTTCTTCATCTCCATGTCCTGAAACTTCTTCCTTGTTCACCATAGGTTCCCCTGTCTCCATTACCTTTTCCTCGTCCTCATAGTATTCTTCCGCTAAATCTTCTGGGAAGAAATCGAAGTCCGTTTTTCCGATAGCCCCCTCTTTAGTGGTATCGAGATTCTCAGCAGTAGCTTCATTTAAGAGAATAAATCTATGATCTCTATCTTTGAAATAAATCTGATCAGGGGTGCTCATCATCAACGCATCTAAAAACTTCTTTTTTTCCCTCAAATTCTCAAGCTCCTTCCTTCTATCAGTTATATCGCGGAAAACTAGTAAGAACTCATCCGAATCAACTTTCTCCATTCTCGTACCATTAAGAAGCAAAAAAACTTCTCCGCCATCTCTACTGCGACCTATAAGCTCTATATTCTTATCTTCCTCACTCCTAAACTCATTTTTCAGAAAATCTTCAAATTTATCTCTACCCTCTAAAATTAAGCTCTGAACCTTTGTTTCACCAATTTCAACCTCTTCATGTCCAAATAATCGGAGAAAAGAATTATTGACTTCTAATATTTCCCCTTCGGAATCAATGACCGCTAATCCGTCTGAGAGTTCTTCGACAATTTCCTCTGGAGAAGGTATTTCCAATTCACGCTCGGAATCTCCTTTCTTTAAATTCACTTTTTCTATTGCCTCCCCTGCTCCTCATATAATTTTATTCGTAAATACTATTAAATATTTTAAAATCCCTATTACCGTTGTATCTCAAAAATTTAAAACTCCAAAATATTCTAAAATATCATTCATAAGTTATCCGAAATAGCGAAACTAAATTTCTCACTATTTATTATCCTATTCTCATAACCTGACCCTTCTCTAGTTTTAATCTTTAATTGAAATTGATAGACTAGATTTGGATTATACTCGCTAAGTAAAATATTTTCTTTAAAAGTGCCGTTATCCTGTTTATCTTTCCACTCCGTCACTTGCCACTCTGTATTCTCTCCTTTCCATCTTACGCGTAAATAGCCAGACCCATAACTTGTAAAATCATAGTCGGACTCTAATTCCAAAATCTTACTGTCCTCAGAATGGTAAGGTTCTGCTTTGACGTCATAAACATGGGGATAAGAAAGACCATAACCCTCTTTATAGGTATAGTTTTCTATATCGAAAGGGATATCTTCTTCCTGATTTCTAACTGCTTCCATCGAACTAGGCATCCTAAAAGGCAAACTTCCTGTAGGATTATAGTTACCAAACATCACATTCGCGACAGCCTCACCGCCCATATTGCCCGGATAATATAGGGCTAAAATTCCTTGAACTTCCTCCTTAAGTTCTGAAATAACGTAGGGCCTACCCATCGAGAGAGTCACTATCGTAGGCGTATGTTTGTTCACTGCCTTTACGAGTTGTCTCTGTTCTTTGGTAGGAGATAGCTTGTGCGGACCCCATGGGGGTGAATGAATATATGCCCACTCTCCAAGGCTGAGAATAGCTATGTCCGATTCTTTAGCAAGTTTTTCTGCTCTTTCAGAATCCGTTTCAACGTGGCGAATTTCGGTTTCTTCCGAGGCCCTATCCTCTATGGCCTCTACTATTGTTTTTCCAGAAAGATTCTCGGATGAACCTCCTCCAACGATATTTCCCCCAACACTCCAACCTCCAAGTAAGCTCCTCATTGAATCTGATCTTGGCCCTGCTACCAGTATCGAATCTATGTTTTCGGAGAGAGGTAATACGTTCTCGTTTTTGAGCAATGTGAGTGATTGTTCAGCGGCTTCAAGATTAGTCTCCTGATGGTTCTCGTTCCCGGCTATCTCTTCGGCTTCTTCTGGGTCTACATAAGGGTCTTGGAATAGACCCAATTTGAGTTTCGTTTTAACGATTTTCCTCACCGAATTGTCGATCCTATTTTCGCTTACTTTACCAGATTTCACAAGTTCTACTATCTGGTCTTGAGTGGATAAAACTGGGAGATTCTTACCTAACTGTTCTTCGAAGGTGTTGAACATGACCCGACCAAATACATCAGTTCCCGAATCCAGAACCATTTCGTAGGATTCTTTATACCCATAACCATAGGACATAATCGTCATAATCGGGAACCAGTCTGATGTTACTATCCCCTCATAACCCATATTCTCTTTGAGATAACTTACGACTTTTTCCGAACCCATCGAAGGGACATCACTTCCCAACGTTCCAAGAGGGATACTCGGACTGCTGAACCATGCCCACTCCAAATGGAATTGGGTAGTAATTTTATCCGGAATTTCCTTGCCAAAAATGCTCTTTTGAGTTCCAAAAGTTTTAGGATTACTATAGTATGGCATTATGGATGCTGTGTCCTTTTCTATCGCAGCCTCGAACGGTTTGAGGTGTATGTTTTCAAGCGTGTTCTCATCTGAAACTATTGTTGACCATAAATCGTCTCCCCAATCCTCACCTTGTCGCTCGGGGCCAGCGCCAGGAAAATGTTTGGTTACGGCAAGAACGGAGTTTTCATTTATCTCATCACCTTGGAAGGACTGAACAGTGCCTGCAACGGCTTTTGAGACAAATTTATAATTCTCTCCATAGGTCGCCTGAACTCTTCCCCATCTCGGTTCTGTCGCTACGTCCGCAGTGGGAGAAGCTGATTCATGGACTCCTATTGCTCTTGATTCCTCAGCATGAATTTCGCCGAGTTCTTTTATCAGTTCCAAGTTTTCGGTCGCGGCTAATCCGATCCCATGGGGGTAAATGGTCGTGCCCCTCACGTAACTGACTCCGTGGATTGAGTCCATATAGATAATAATCGGGATTGGAGGGTCGGAGTTCATGGACCATTTCTGGACCTGGTTCAAAAGTTGGGCCGTTTCTTTAGGTCCGGGAGCTTCTCTCAGCCGGAGGAATCCGACCTTGTCTTCTCGGATCCATTCTTTCACTATTTGTGGAGGTTTATTATCGTAGGAGTTGAATGAAGCGAAAACCATTTGCCCGGCTTTCTCCTCCAGGGTCATCTGGGATAAGATTTGATCGACTTGGTCCTCGATCGGTGCGTTTTCGCCGAACTTGATGGCATCGTTATCCGTATACTTTTCGGCACTCGGCCCTAGTTCTAAAGGGTCTTGTACTGCTAACGAGAGTGATGAGAAAAGAATTAGCCCTGGCAATAACATCAGGATTATGTGTTTCTTTTCAAAACGCAATATATCCCCTGGAATTCTCTATTTAATAGTAACGTTTGGATACATATATTATCAATTGTTTAAAACAATTTTGTAATAATTTCTTTCTAATTTCTAGATTTACATAAAAATAGAGTCCGTGTATCGAACTCAAAAACAACTCTTATCGACTTAAGATACTTTTCGTTCTTACTCAATACCTGGTGAAAACATTCCAACCGAAATTTTGCACTGCAAAGAAAAAAATACAAAATTAGTGAAAAATGTGAAAAGAGGAAAATTGTCTAAAAAAGTATTCGACTTTTTCCCAAGTAAATCTCCCTCAGTACCAAGTATGTTAAAAACGATGTGGAATATTCTTTTAACGAGGTGAAACAATATGAACAATCAATCGAAAAAACTCCCTTCAGGGATTGTTAATTTTACCATTTCTCAAAGTGAACTGAAAGACATCCTGAGTGAAAAATATGACGTAGATGTTGAATCAGTGTCTTTCGAAGAAACAGGAGTCTCGATAAGTCTCTCAGTCCAAGGAAACGATGAAGAGGAAGAAGAATTCGAAGAAGAATATGATGAAGGACCTGAAGAGGAATATGAAGAAGGACAACCCGATGTTTCAGATTACTAGAACAATCGGAACTTTTTCTTTTTTTAATTTTCCTCTGAATATCTATTATTCATTGAAATCCTATTTTTTTCTCTTCTATGATTTCCCCAATTAGAAACATGAAAAACAAAAAGAAAAGGACACATTCATTTACTTTTTGACCACTATCTAATCAAATAAAAAGTGACACCAACACTCTAAACTAAAACAATTCACGAAAAATAAAAAGGAATTCTTATTTTTTGTTATGGGTGTAACAAAAAATAATAATCGGAACGATAATTAAAGAAAACCTAATAGAATCAAATCAGGAGGAGCCAACTTTGGACAAGAGAATAATCACAGCATCTGTCATCTTTCTTCTGATCGGTCTAGGATTAGGATACTACGTCGCCGATACAGCATACAAGGCCCAAATTAATCAACTGGAATCTGAAGTTCCAGAGGTGAAAGTGCTTAATCGAACAAATGAAAATATCGTTGAAAGAACCGTAAATATAGTCGCAGTCGATGAGGACAATCAAGGAGTTTTAAGCACCCTAACAGTCGACCTCACACCTGGCAATGGGGAAATATTTGTCAAATCCGGCCCTTTAATCGGTTTTGACTTTCAAAATGCTCAGATAGATGCCGTGAGAGCAGCGGCAAACTTCACAAATCTGTCCATAGATGAAGAAGGAAATGGAATTAAAAATTTACATACTCATTTTAAGGTCTCTGGTGAAGCTGATGAAAAGGTCGTAATCTCTAGAGTCGATGGGCCCAGCGCAGGAGCGGCAGCAGCTATTGCAACTATAGCTGCATTGACCGAGGAAAACATGCAAAATGATGTGGTGATAACCGGAACTATCTCCCCCGATGGTTCTATAGGATTTGTCGGTGGCGTTATGGAAAAAGCAAAAGCTGCAGAAGACGCAAACATGGATTTATTTTTAGTTCCGGAAGGACAAAATGCGAATATAAACGGAAAGTGGCGGCCAATGTCCTACTTGAAGTCTTACGCATCCAACCACGGCTGGGATCTGGAGATAAAGGAAGTTTCAAACCTCAAAGAAGCCACCCAATATTTCTACGAATAATACCAACTGTTCTTCAAAATCAACTGACAGAAACTTAAGATATAGAAATAGAGGACTTAAATCAATCTGAAGATTTGTAAATTATCTTTTTGGACAATGGCAAATCTCTTGAAGAACTTCCTACTCTGATAGTAAATGAACCTGGTTCGACAATAAACTGCCCCTCTTCTACGGAATAAAATTCGAAATCACTACTATTAAGTTGGAATGAAACTTTCTTCTCCTCACTCGGTTGTAACTCAACTTTCCCAAAAGCCTGGAGTTCTTTCGGAGGTCGATCCACAGAACATTCCTCATCTTCTATGTACACTTGTACTACTTCGGAACCAGTCCTTTCGCCTATGTTTTCGACCTTAACGGTAACGGTAAAACTTTCATCATCACTAATCTCTTCCTTATCTATTTCTATTTCCGAAATTTCGAAATCAGTATATGAAAGTCCATAACCAAAAGGAAAAAAAGGCTCCACTTCCTCCTCGTCGAAATATCTATAACCTACGTAGATCCCTTCCTCGTAATGAATCTCCATCTCGTCCAGATCCCCCGGAAATCTTCGTTCGCTCTTGTGAGCAGGATGGTCGTTCAAATCTTTAGGATATGTCACAGGGAGCTTCCCTGAAGGACAAACATCGCCGAAAAGTATTCTGGATACAGCTTCTCCCCCCTTCATTCCTGGATACCACACGTTCAAAAGCGCTGGAACATCATCAAACCATTCAGAAACATCGATCGGACTTCCCGCTATCAGGACAACCACGGTATTCGAATTTTTCTCGACCATGTCGGATATTAATTCATCTTGATTCCTCGGAAGCTGATAACTCGTCCTGTCTCTGCCCTCTGTATCCCCCTCCCTACTGAAAATGAAATTCAAGGGGAACTTGCCTCCATGATCAAGCCCCACAAATAAGAACACCACATCAGCCTCTCCTGGATCATCTACCAATTCGACATCTTCGGAAACATACTCCTTTATACCCTCCTCAGGTGTTACCTCAAAAGGAGGAACAACGGCGCTGCTACCTCCACTTAAAGCCTTCCCGAACTCCCTGTCGGAGTTTGGTCCCTTTATCGAAATCTTGTCTATCTCATCTGATTCTAATGGTAAAAAATCGTCCTCATTTTTCAGTAGAACAGCCCCCTCTTCCGCAATCTCTCTCGCCAATTCCTGATGTTCCGAATCGTCGATAGTTTTTTCAAAATCATGTCCCCCCTCCTCCAACAGATTTACACGTAGAAACGTTCTCAATAGAGGCTTAACCGCACGGTCTATATCCTCTTCGCTGATATTTCCTCGCTCTAACTCTTTTTTGATCTTCCTCGACTTGTAAACCCGACTGACCAGAAAATTTCCCGGCATCTCAAGATTGAGACCTGCTTTTATACACTCGGACGGACCGGATGTGGGTTGTACAGCCCCCCAATCGGAAACTACATGTCCATCAAATCCTAATTGTTCTCTCAAAACATCCCTCAATAGGTGCCTATTTTCGGATCCATAGACACCATTTATCCTGTTATAGCAAGACATTACGCTCCAAGGGTCAGACTTTTCGATGACCCTCTTAAAATTTTTAACATAGATTTCGAACAAGGGCCTTTCATCGACCTCGGCGCTTATCTTCTTCCTTTCAGTCTCCGAATTATTTGCTATATAATGCTTCACGCAACTAGCCACGTTCTGAGACTGGATCCCTTTCACTATTTCGGCACCCATATCAGAAGAAAGAACAGGATCCTCACTCAAATATTCAAAATTCCTCCCGCAAAGCGGTGAGCGGATGATGTTGATGCCGGGAGCCAAAATTTGGTTCCGACCGGAAAGTTTGGTCTCCTCAGCCATGGCCTCCCCCATCTCATAAGCTAGCTCTTTATTCCAACTTGCAGAGAGAGTTATCGGAGCGGGAAATCTCGTTCTCTTGCCTAAATGGCTGGAATGATAAGCTACGCCGAGAGGACCATCAGTCATCCCGAACCTCGGTATTCCGAGTCGTTCAATAGATTCGGTGGCCCACAGGTTTTTTCCTCGAAGAAGTTTGATTTTTTCATCCAATTCTAGACGCCCTAAAAGGTCTTCTATCCGAGTTTCTATATCCAAATTGGAGTCCAAATATTTCGGATTTTCATTCAAGGTTTCTCTTACAAATTGACATAGTTAACTTATAAATTTCCTAGAAGGGGTAATCTGATCTAAATCGGTTTTTCAGACCTCGGTCCTCCAAATTCTCCGGAACTCTCAACTAAACTGTAAAATAAAAATGAAAGAAAAGAGATATTTTGAACATGAGGCAAAGATGAAAGAAGACCTCATCAAAAAATTTCTCAAAAAAGACAATATTTTCGCCGTCGTAGGCGCTTCTGAAAACTCTAGCAAGTATGGACATAAGGTTTACAAAGATTTGAAAGAGGCAGGTTACAAGGTTTATCCCATCAATCCTAATGCTAAAAAAGTTCTTTCCGATGAGGCCTATGACTCTTTGGAAGGTCTTCCAGTGAAACCTGATGTGGTGAATTTAGTGGTCCCGCCTAAAGTAGGTGAAAAAATAGTGAAGCAATGCAATTCTCTCGAAATAAACCAGGTTTGGCTTCAGCCAGGCTCAGAGTCCAAAGAAATAATTGAGTACTGCGAGGAAAACGGAATAGAAGTTATTCATGATAGGTGTGTCATGAAAGAAAGAATCAGAATGGATTAGAACTACAGAACTGAGAACAAGATGTATTTGTTAGAAGGCAAAATAATCTCTTACGCCTTATTTAGATGAACATCAAATCTTGCTCCCCCGAGCTCCGAATCTTTGACCTCTATATACCCTCCACACGCTTCCGATATTCTCTTCACTAAATACATTCCCAATCCTGAACCCGCATTTTCACCTTTCTTAAACCCTTTTTCCAAAATCTTATCCTTGAAATCATCAGAGACACCATCACCATCATCCTCAACCGTTATGACAACATCCTCATCTTCTCTGTGAGCCCAAATCTTGATTAAATCACCATTTGAATGTTGAATACAGTTCCCAACCAAATTTGAAAATAATTCGTCTAGAAGAGAACTTCCTTCAATCACACACTCACACTCATCGTAATCTATCTCTATACCTCTCTCAGAAGCTTGTGATTCAAATTCACTAATCGCATCACTTACAGCAGAATCTACCTTAATCTCAAGAATCTCTTCTTCCCTCACTTTCCTTAACTTCCTGACTTTCTCAATCAAATCAGAAGCTGATTCGTTAGCACCTATAGCTTTCTCCAAAAATCTTTCTCCATCCTCCGGGATATCA
>Ga0207714_1000627_pt1 | contig 23927 bp, 14 predicted proteins | sample PonA232FremontCA_2_FD_187270 | JGI IMG/M metagenome (GOLD analysis project Ga0207714, IMG submission 187270) | Marine sediment microbial community from Fremont, CA, USA - Pond A23 Sediment 2 (SPAdes) | ecosystem: Environmental > Aquatic > Marine > Unclassified | place: USA: Fremont, California...
CCAGGAGGACGAGCTCATGGAGGCCCTGCAGAAGATGGTCTCCGAGCTGAGCGGCATCGTCCAGGAGGTGCAGAGCGCCGCGGACCAGGTCGCCTCCGGAAGCGAGCAGATGAGCTCCTCCTCGCAGAGCCTCTCCGAGGGCGCCACGGAACAGGCCTCCAACCTGGAGGAGGTCTCCTCCAACATGGAGCAGATGAGCTCCAATATTCAGCAGAACGCGGACAACGCCACGGAGACGGAGAAGATCGCCCAGCAGGCCTCCAAGGACGCCCAGGAGGGCGGCAAGCAGGTTCAGGACACGGTCAAGGCCATGAAGGACATCGCGGAGAAGATCGGGATCATCGAGGAGATCTCCCGTCAAACCAATCTTCTCGCCCTGAACGCGGCCATCGAGGCGGCCCGGGCCGGAGACGCGGGCAAGGGCTTCGCCGTGGTCGCCGCGGAGGTGCGCAAGCTTGCAGAGCGCAGCGGCCAGGCCGCCAAGGAGATCAACGACCTCTCCTCCAGCAGCGTGGACGTGGCGGAGAAGGCCGGCCAGATGCTGGACAAGATGGTCCCGGACATCCAGAAAACCGCCGATCTGGTCCAGGAGATCAGCTCCGCCTGCAAGGAGCAGACCTCCGGGGCGGAGCAGATCAACAATGCCATCCAACAGCTGGACCAGGTGGTGCAGCAGAACTCCTCCGCTTCCGAGGAGCTCTCCTCCAGCGCGGAGGAGCTCTCCGGTCAGGCCCAGCAGCTGCAGGAGACCATGAGTTACTTCTCCGTGGAGGAGTCCGGCTCCGGCAAGCGGGGAGGCAAGCAGTCCAAATCCGGGAAGACGCCCCAAAAGAAGGCCGAAGGACGAAGCGGTCAGGCCAAGCCCGGTCGGTCCGCCACCGGCAAGGGGCAGGCCCGGTCCAAGGGGACGGACAAGGCGGTCTCCCTGGACATGAGCGGCGAGGACTCCGAAGACCAGGAATTCGAGAGATATTAAGTTCGAAGTTCAAAGTTCGAAGTTCGAAGACCCGTGGCCGGGCGCGGGAGTCCGTCCCGTGCCCGACAGGGCCCATCCATACCAGGAGAGGCGTCAATGACAGACCAAGGCGATATCCAAACCAACACCTATCTGACCTTCTATCTGGATCAGGAGCTCTACGGGCTGAACATCCAGAACGTTCAGGAAGTGTTGGAATATACTCCCATCACCAAGGTGCCTCGGACGGCGCACTTCATGCTCGGGGTGATCAACGTGCGGGGGCACGCGCTGCCGGTGGTGGATCTGCGGCGCAAGTTCGGCTTGCCCGAAGCGGAGACCAATGTGGACACGAGCATCGTGATCACGGAAGTGGACATTGACGGAGAGATCACCACCATCGGGGCATTTGTGGACGGGGTGGAGGAGGTGTTGGAGATTCCTCCGGAGCAGATCGAGGATCCGCCCAAGCTGGGCAGCCAGATCGCCTCCCGCTTCATCCGGGGCATCGGCAAGCTGGAGGAGCGCTTCGTGATCCTTCTGGACATTCAGCAGGTCTTCTCCATGCAGGAGCTGACCCAGATCGAGTCCAACCGGGGCGAGCCGGTCCAGCCCGAGGCCGAGACCTCGTCCTGATCGGACGGGCAAGCAATCGGAGCGGTGTCTCCACGGGCCAAGCGAGCCTCAGTCAATCCTTTTCCGGCCTGACTGAGGCTTTCTTGCCCAGGGCCTGTTCATCGCCGATCGATGCGGACTGGGCGAGAATACCGTGATATCGGACAGCGGGATAGGAGGGGACAGTGGATACACCTGCGAGCTCAAGCACAACACAGGCCTGGACCCGGCCCAATGCCATGTCCGAGGCGGAATTCCGCATATTCGGTGAGTTCATCCAGTCCAGGCTGGGCATCCGCATGCCGCGGAACAAGAAGGGCATGCTCGAGTCCAGGCTGGTCAAGCGGCTCCGCAGTCTGGGTCTTTCCAGCTACAAGAAATACAGGGAATACCTCTTCAGCCCCGAGGGAATGGAGGCCGAGCTGTCCCATCTCATTGACGCGGTGACCACGAACAAGACGGAGTTCTTTCGCGAGGAGCAGCATTTCGAGATCCTGGCCAAGGAGATCCTGCCCGGCTGGACCGAGGGGGCGTCCTCCGGACGGATCTCCCTCTGGAGCGCTGGCTGTTCCACAGGGGAGGAAATCTACACCGCGGGCATGGTTCTGGCAGACAGCTTGGCGAATCGTCCGGGCTGGGACTTCGAGCTCCTGGGCACGGACATCTCCAGGGAGGTTCTGCAAACAGCGGATCGGGCGGTGTACACCGAGGATCGCGTGGAGAGGGTTCCCCCTTTGTGGCGGCGCAAATACCTCATGCGCAGCAAGGACCGGAGCAAGCAGCAGGTGCGCATTGTTCCCGAGCTGCGGGCCAGGGCGAGCTTTGGTCAGCTCAACCTGATGGAGGACTTCTCCCTGGCTGAGAAAGTGGATCTCATTTTCTGCCGCAATGTGATCATCTATTTCGAGAAGCCTGTGCAGGAGAGGATCCTGGGCAAACTGACTCAGTGTCTCCGCAGGGGGGGCTACCTCTTCATCGGACACTCGGAGTCCCTGTCCGGGACGCGGCTTCCGCTTCGGCAATACAGCCCCACTGTCTATCGAAAGGTGGGTTAGGAGGAAAGGCTATCCAATGAGCCGCGCAGGGAATATGCCCCACTCACTTTCCGAAAAGCCCGTGTTCCATGTGCACCAGGGCGAATATTTCATTTCCGGCTCTCGTCCAGTGGTGGCCTGCACAGTGCTTGGCTCCTGCGTGGCGGTGATCATGTACGACCCGGAGCTGAAGCTGGGCGCCATGAATCACGGGGTCATGCCGCGTTCTGCAACCTGTGTCGGCCGTCGCTGCGGCGATTCGGCCTATTTCGTGGACAGCTCCACGGAGCTGATCCACAGCGAGCTTCTTCGGGCGGGAGCCGATCCCTCCCGTCTGGTGGTCAAGGTTTTCGGCGCGGCCAGCGTGCTCTCACTGGACCGAGGGAATCGGGGTTTCCGCATGGGGTCCAAGAACCGCGAGGCGGTTCTGGACATCCTGCGCCAACTCGGCCTTGAGGCGTACCGGATCGATCTGGGCGGAGAGAGAGGGCGCAAGGTCGTTTTCGATACCCATAACGGGGATGTGTGGGTCAAGAAGCTTGTCCGGAACGGGGGCTGCCAGGAGGTGCCGCATGAGTAAGAATCCGATCCAGGTCCTGGTGGTCGACGATTCCGCCGTGGTCCGGGAGGCCATGACCAAGCTCCTGGACGAGGATCCCGAAATCGAGGTGATGGGCACGGCCGCGGATCCCTTCATCGCCGCCAAGAAGATGGAGGAGGAGGTCCCGGACGTGATCACCCTGGACATCGAGATGCCCCGCATGGACGGGCTGACTTTCCTCAAGAAGATCATGACCCAGCATCCCCTTCCGGTGATCATCTGCTCCACACTCACGGAACAGGGCTCGGATCTGAGCCTGAAGGCCCTGGAAACCGGAGCCCTGGACATCATCACCAAGCCCAGGCTGGGAACAAAACAGTTCCTGGAGGAGTCGCGGGTCCGGATCGTGGACGCGGTCAAGGCGGCGGCCGGGGCGGATCTCACCCGCAAGCGGAGCGGCTCGCGACCGGTTGTTGAGCCGAAGAGAAGCTCGGATGAAGTAGCTCCTCCGTCACGCCCTGGCAAGAAGGTGATGCAGACCACGGAGAAGGTGGTCCTCGTGGGGGCCTCCACAGGCGGCACCGAGGCCCTGAGCGAGCTCCTGGCCTCGCTGCCCATGGATGCGCCGGGCCTGGTTGTGGTGCAGCACATGCCGGAGCACTTCACCGCGGCCTTCGCCGAGCGGCTGAACACGACCTTTCCCCTGGAGGTCAAGGAGGCCGAGGAAGGGGACAGCGTGCTTCAGGGCAGGGTCCTGATCGCGCCGGGGAACAGGCACCTCATGCTCCAGCGCAGCGGAGCGCGCTACAGGGTAAAGATCAAGGACGGCCCCTTCGTCTCCAGACATCGCCCTTCCGTGGATGTGCTCTTTCGGACCGGGGCCCGCTATGCGGAAAGCAATGCGGTAGGAGTCCTTCTGACCGGCATGGGCGATGACGGGGCCCAGGGGCTCAAGGAGATGCACGATGCCGGGGCCTTCTGCATTGCCCAGAATGAGAAAAGTTGCGTGGTCTACGGCATGCCCGCGGAGGCTGTGCGTCTCGGGGCGGTGGATGTGCAGCTCCCTCTTCAGAATATCGGGGAGCAGGTGGTCAGTCAGGTGAGGAAGGCGGCCTCCTGATCCGGGGAGGATGGAAAGTGGTTACTCTCATTCCTTGTCTGTGAGATGAATACATAGTAATAATAATTATCATACCCTTTTGCCTAGAAAGACCATTCTGGAATGCATTGCTAACTTTTTGAATTCCTTAAAAAATGTGGCCCGGAAAGTCGATCCGTGTCCCTTGGGCGACAGGAGGCGTAGCGCAGAATGTTCAGGATTTGATGGTGTTCGTCTCCGGATTATTGCGAACTCTGCTAATGAGGTGCCCCAAATAATCCGAAAGGATAATGGAATAATAACCATTTTTTTGTTTTGGTAGCCTATTCATTAGGTTCCGGACTCAGGGGGCACGGTTCCTGAGTCCTGGTTAGTCCAATGGAGCATTTTTCTGAACAATGTCCACATAGTAAAATGGTATTTCTCATAGGCTTAAAATGCTGTTTTACTGAGGAAGCGTGGAGATTGACCTGATTGGAGTGCCCCTATTGATTCCGTGCTTTTTTACAGGAGGGTGTCATGGCCAACCGCATGAAACTGAGCACCAAGCTCATCTCGACCTACATGGCAGTGGGTCTGGTTCCTTTGGCGCTCATTGGAGCGATTTGCTGGTTCGTTGCTACTGGAAGCCTCAATACGGTGAGTCAGCAGGGCTCGCAAGCCCTGGAGAGTGCGAGTTACGATCAGATTAAGGCTCTGCGCGAGATCAAGAAGGAACAAGTCACCAATTACTTTGCCGAACGCAAGGGCGATCTTCAAGTCCTGCTCAACACCGTGGACCAGATTGAACGGGAGGCGTTCAATAAGCTGGAAAGCGTGCAGCAACTGAAAAAAAGTCAATTGGAACAGTTCGTGAGCCAGCTCAAGGAGGATATCTCCCTTCTGGCCAAGTCCGAGGATCTGAAGGCTGCTTACTCCGACCTCAAGCAATACCATGACGACAAGGGCTTCGGAGAACGGGAAGGCTATGATGTGGACACGACCCGGTATGCGAATATCTGGCAACGCTACCGCGAGACCCTGGGCAAGTATGTCACGGATTTCGGGTACTACGACGCCTTTGTGATCTGCAAGCCCCACGGGCACGTGATGTTTTCCTACGCCCGGAACGACGACCTGGGCACGAACCTGGCCCACGGCTCCTTCCAAGACGAAGGGCTGGCCAGATTGTGGGAGAAGGTGGTGGACCAGGGTTCCATGGTGATCGAGGACTTTTCCGCGTACAGCCCCAGCGACGGAAAGCAGGCCGCCTTTGCCGGGGCCCCGGTGTATGACGAGGACGGAAACATGATTGCGGTGGCCGCCTTACAAATCCCGACGGAGGAGATCAATTCCATCGCGCAGCAGCGTCAGGGCCTGGGAGAGACAGGCGAAACCTATCTGGCAGCCAAGGATGACAAGGGCCGCATCACGTTTCGCAACGACTTGCAGATCAGTGGCGGTGGAGATTTTGTCGTCGGATACGATCTTACCGATATCGCGCCGGAGTATCTGACCAAAACCCTGGATGGAAATGATGTTCATGATCTATTTATCGATGCCTCCGGCAATCCGGTCATGGCGGTCGGGGACATGGTGGAGATCGGCAGCGGGGTCAAGTGGGCCATGGTCACCAAGCAAGACCTGGAGGAATCCCTGACCACAACGGAAACGGGCTCCAAGGACTACTTCGCCAAGTACGTGGAGGAATACGGGTACTACGATCTCTTCCTGATCAACAAAAAGGGGCATGTCTTCTACAGCGTGGGCCAGGAAGCGGATTACCAGACCAACGTGGTGGAGGGGGAGTTCTCCGATTCCGGGCTGGGCGAGGCGACCCGGAAGAGCCTGAATACAGGGGACTTCGCTTTTGCCGATTTCGAGCCCTACGCCCCGAGCAATGGCGCTCCGGCTGCCTTCGTCACCCAGCCGGTAACCAAGCAGGGCGAAGTGGAAATGGTTGTCGGGTTGCAGCTCTCGGACAAGGCCATCACCCAGATGATGGCGGCTGGCTCGGACAAGGACCGGGACCTGGAGGCCTACCTGGTGGGCCCGCAGGGGTACATGCGCTCAGACTCCATTCTCAATCCCGATGACTACGGTGTTGCCGCCTCCTTCGAGCAGAACAACAAAGTGCGGACCAAGGCGGTTGAGAGCGCCCTGTCCGGCAATACCGGGGCGGATGTTATCCAGGACTACCTGGGCAGCAAGGTCCTTTCCGCATGGGCGCCAGTGGATGTGTTCGGCACGCAATGGGCCCTGGTCAGCGAGGTCGACGAGAACGTGGCCATGGCTGCCAGGGCCTCCATGCGGGAGACGAGCGCCGGCGCGAACCAAAACCTTGTGTTTTGGATCCTGGGCGGGCTGCTGGTTATCGGTGTGATCGTGGCCTTGATTTCCTGGTCCATGGCCAGATCGATCAGCAAGCCGCTTAATCGGATCATAAGCGGTCTCAAGAGCAGCTCCCAGCAGGTGAGCTCGGCATCCACCCAGCTCTCCAGCTCCAGTCAGCAGCTTTCGGAGAACTCCAGCGAGCAGGCCTCCAGTCTGGAGGAAACCTCCTCCTCCATCGAGGAGATGACCTCCCAGACCAAGCAGACCGCTGACAATGCCCAGCAGGCCGACTCCTCCGTGAAGGAGACGAGCAACGCGGTCAGCTCCGGGGTCGAGGACATGAACCGGGTGTCCTCCACCATGCACGAGATCAAGGATTCTGCCGAGGAGACCTCCAAGATCATCAAGACCATTGACGACATCGCCTTCCAGACCAATCTGTTGGCCCTGAACGCCGCGGTTGAGGCGGCCCGGGCCGGAGAGGCCGGCAAGGGCTTTGCCGTTGTCGCCGAGGAGGTCCGCAACCTGGCCCAGCGCAGCTCGGACGCGGCCAAGGAGACCTCGCAGCTCATCGAGAAGTCCCAGAACAGCGCCCAGACCGGGGTGAAAGTGGTTGACGAGGCATCAAAGAACCTGCAGAGCATCAAGGAGTATGCTGATAAAGTGAACACCCTGGTGGGCGAGATCACTTCCGCTGCCAGCGAGCAGTCGCAGGGGATCGATCAGATCAACCAGGCTGTGTCGGAAATGGACAAGTCGGTGCAGCAAAACGCCTCGAACTCGGAAGAGGCGGCCAGCGCCGCGGAAGAGCTCAATTCCCAGGCCCAGGAGCTGGACGACATGGTCGAGCAGCTTGTGGATCTCGTGGGAGGTGAGAGCACCGGCGGCTCGGAAACCGGCTCCAGCAGAAGCCAAGGCGGCAGAGCCGCGAGCCAGCAACACGAACAAGGCCAGCGCCAGCAGGCGGTTGCCGCTCAACAGACAGAGCAGCAGGCTCCCAGCCGTTCCGGTGGCAATCAGCAGTCCCAGAAGACATCGGACCGAGCCATTCCCCTTGATGATGACGAGGAATTCAAGGACTTCTAGAGGATGGAGCAAGCCATATGCAGATAGAGCAACAGAGTCGGGAAGAAGAGACGCAGCAGAGGAATATGTCGGATCTGGCCGGGAAGTATCTCACCTTCTTTATAGGCGAGGAGACCTATGGGTTGGAGATACTCAAGGTGCAGGAGATCATCGGGATGCAGGAGATATCCAAGGTCCCCAGGACGCCGGAACACGTCAAGGGCGTGTTCAACTTAAGGGGCAAGGTGATCCCCGTGGTTGACCTCCGCCTCAAGTTCGGCATGGAGGAGGAAGAGAGGACCCGGCATACCTGCATCATCATTGTGAATATTCAAAACGAGGGAAAAGAGGTCAACATGGGGGTCATCGTGGACCAGGTTTCGGAAGTGGCGGAGATTGCCGCGGATGAAATCGAGCCGGCGCCTTCCTTCGGCAGCCAGGTTGCCACGAACTTCATCATGGGCATGACCAGGACCAAGGACAATGTCAAAATCCTGCTGGATATTGACAAGGTGCTCAGCGAAGGGGACTTTGATGCCCTGGAAGGAGCAGCTAGGCAATAAGTCCCTTTCTTGAAGGAATCTGAACAACAAGCCCCCTGTTCGTTGATCGGTAGCAGGGGGCTTTTTTTGCACAACGAAAGCCAGCACCCAGGGAAATGATGAACTCGAGTTCCAACTTGCCTCGCCAGCACGGGGAAAGCGTTTTCTTGGATTCCGTCACCGAGCTGATGACCACTCTGGATTTGGAGCTTCGGATTCAATGGGCCAATCTGGCCGCGGGTGAGTCTGTGCATGAGGATCCGGAAAATCTGGTGGGGCGGCACTGCTATGAGGTCTGGCACGGCAGGCAAACCCCTTGTGAGGATTGCCCGGTCCAATGGACCATCCAGACGGGTGAGGCGCACAATAACGAGGTCGTCTCTCCAGATGGGAGATACTTCTTTATCAAAAGCTATCCGCTGTTTGCACCCGAGGGTGGTTTGGAAGCTGTGGCAGAGTTGACTTTGGATATCAGCGAAAGCAAGCGAACCGAAGAGAAGCTGCAAAAAAACTCGGATCTTTTGGCCAAAACGCAGGAGATCGCCCAAGTGGGAAGCTGGGAGCTCGATCCTGTTGCCAACAGCCTGACCTGGTCCGAGGAGGCCTTTCGGATATTCGGCCTGGAGCCGCACGAGTCCGATCTCGCCTACCAAGACTTTCTGGATATGGTCCATCCCGAGGACCGGGCCATGGTGGATTCGGCCTATACCAACTCCTTGCGGGAGGAAAGAGACAGCTACGAGGTGGATCATCGAATTATCCGGGCGGATACCGGCGAAATCCGATATGTCCATGAAAAGTGTTCCCATGAACGGGACCGGGAAGGGAATGTTGTTCGCTCTGTGGGGATGGTCCAGGATGTAACCCCACGCAAGCGGGCGGAAGAAGATCTGCGCCTGAGTGAAAGGAATTTGAGCCAAATTCTGCATTCCATAGGGGATGCTGTCATCACTACGGATGTGACTGGGCGTATTGTCCGGATGAACCCGGTGGCAGAAGAACTGACCGCATGCGGCTTGCGGGAAGCACAAGGCAAGGCGCTGGCAGAAGTGCTCCGGATTGTCGAGTCTGAATCCAGACAGGTCTGTGAGGATCCAGTCCAAAAAGTGCTCCTGAGTGGCGAGATTCGGGGTCTAGCCAATGATACTGTTTTATTGGCCCGGGATGGCAGGGAATATCAAATCGCTGATTCAGCTGCTCCGATTCGGAATGATTCCGGTGAAATTACCGGTGTGGTCCTTGTCTTTCGCGATGTGAGCGAGGAGTATATCACCAAGCGGTTGACCGAAAAGCGCTTGGAGCTTGTGGAATACGCGGCCTCCCATACCCTGGATGAGTTTTTGACCAGGATGCTGGATGAGGTGGGGGATTTTGTGAACAGCCCCATCGGATTCTATCACTTTGTCCATCCGGACCAGAAGACATTAACCCTGCAGCAGTGGTCCACTCGAACCCTGCGGGAATTTTGCAGCGTGGAATCCAAGGGGATGCACTACGCCATTGAGCAGGCAGGGGTGTGGGTGGACTGCGTGCGGACCAAAAAGCCCACGATCCATAACGACTACGCGTCCCTTCCCCACAAACAGGGACTGCCGCAGGGACATCCCCAGGTGGTGCGCGAGCTCGTGGCCCCGGTTCTGCGGGAAGGCACGATTATGGCCTTTCTGGGGGTTGGGAACAAACCGGCCGAGTATACGGAAAAGGATCAGGAGATCGTTTCCTTTTTTGCGGATGTAACCTGGGAGATTGTGCAGCAGAAGCAGGCCGAGGAGAAGGTGCGGGACCTTAATCGTTTTTTGGGCTCCACACTGGACAGCCTGTCCTATCATATAGCCGTTTTGAATGAACAGGGCGAGATTGTTCAGGTCAACCGGGCCTGGCGCGAGTTTGCGCAAGACAACGGCATTTCCGCTGAGCTCGTTTCCGAAGGGGTGAACTATCTTGACGTGTGTTCCAATGCCACGGGAAAGGGTGCTGAATGGGCGGAATCCTTCGCCGAGGGGGTCCGCATGGTCATTTCCGGTGAGAGCGACTCCCATGGCTTGGAGTACCCATGTCATTCCCCGGATGAGAAGCGATGGTTCCTTGCCCGGGTCGCACCTTTTTCAGATAGCGCCCCTCGACGTGTGGTTATAGGCCACGAGAACATCACCGAGCGCAAGCTCATGGAACAGAAACTGTCTAGTCAGGCCAAAACGGATGAGCTTACCGGTGCGTACAACCGGCATCAATTTTTGGAATCCCTGGAGTACGAGATCAATCGCAGCAGGCGCAGCGGGGTGCCATTTTCCCTGCTCATGCTGGATATCGACCATTTTAAGCATGTCAACGACACCTATGGTCACAGTGTCGGGGATCGTATCCTGCAAGGCCTCGTGGGAGTCGTGAGGTCCTGTCTCCGTGAAGTGGATCTTTTGGTCCGCTGGGGCGGGGAGGAATTCATGGTTTTGCTCCCGGATACGGAGATATCCGGGGCCTCCGCGCTTGCCGAGAGACTCCGGGACGGAGTGAGCAGGCACACCTTTCCTGAAGTCGGTGGCCTGACCATAAGTATCGGCATGGCCCAGTATTTGCGGGAAGACAGTGTGGACAGCCTGGTCAACCGGGCGGATCAGAAAATGTACCTAGCCAAGCAAAACGGACGGAACAGGGTGGAGTAGCTCCCCGGGAATAGTCCAGGTGGCATAGGATTTGAAAACCACGAACAAACCTATTTCAATGAGATAAGGGACCGCCATGGATTCTGCCTTTTCCGGCCAAGACCACAAGAACATTTTTTTGGATTCCGTCTCCGAGCTCATGGCCACTCTGGATCTGGATCTGCTGATCCAGTGGGCCAATCTGGCTGTCGGGAATTCCTTGAATGAAGCACCCGAAAACCTGGTGGGGCGGCATTGCTTTGAACTCTGGCATGGCCGGGAATCCCCCTGCGAGACCTGTCCGGTGCAGAGGAGCATCCAGACGGGGGAGCCGCAGGAGGGCGAGGTGGAATCTTCGGAAGGCGGGTGTTTGCATATCAGGAGCTATCCCTTGCGCTCACCACAAGGAACTCTGGAGGGAGTGGCCAAGGTGGGCCTGGATATGACCCAGCGCAAGCAAGCCGAGAAGGCCCTGCGACGGAGCGAGGAGCGATTCCAATGGGCCATGGAGGCGACCCGGGACGGGATTTGGGACTGGGATCTGACCACGGACGAAGTCTACTACAGCCCGGCCTATACCGCCATGCTGGGCTATTCCCAAGAGGAGGTCCTCCCGCACGCCAGCTTCTGGAAGGATCATATCCATGTCCAGGATAGAGAGGCCGTGCTTCAGGCGAACAGGGACTGCATCGAGAACCGGAGCGAAAGCTTTGAGACCGAATTTCGGATGCAAACCAGGGACGGTGGATGGCGCTGGATTTTGGGGCGGGGCAGGGCTGTGGAGCGCGACGAGCAAGGGCGGGCAGTCAGGATGGTAGGCACGCATACCGACATAACGGAAAAGAACAGTTTGCAAGAGTACTTGGAGCAATACAAGAATATTATATCCTGTACTCCGGACGGCATCGCTCTTTTGGATAGGAACTATAGATACGTAATTGTTAACGATACCTATGAAAAATATTTTGGAACAAAATCGGAATATATCAAAGGGAAAACTGTTTCCGAATACCTAGGTGATGAAGAATTTAAAAAATATATAAAGCCATCATTTAATGAGTGTTTGAATGGAAATAATAAAACCTTCCAACAATGGATTGATACTCCTGCATTAGGTAAAAAGTTCGTGGAAGTATCTTTTTATCCATACAAAGATAGATATGGTAAGATATGTGGAGTTGTATCGAATGTTAGAGATATAACGGATAAGAAGCTAAAAGAAAAAGACTTGCAATACAATGAAAAAATGTACAGGCTGCTTGCGGAAAATACAGTAGACTGCATCTGGACAATGGATACAAACTTGGTGTTTACGTATGTAAATCCAGCAATATATGCTATTTCCGGCTATACTGCTGAAGAATGGGTTGGAACCTCAGTATACGATTATTTTGGAGAGGATCAGTTACGTCTTATATTCGAGAAAATCGATGAAGCTTACCAGAAATCCTCTGACAATGATTTTGTTTCTTTTGAGGCGTATCTATACGCAAAACAAGGAGAGCTTGTCTGGCTCGAGATCAATGGGAGGCTCCTTTTCGATGAAACGGGAAATCCTGTTGGCCTGCAGGGAGTTACCAGGGATATAACGCAACGCAAGCAAGCTGAAGAGAAATTCCGGCACCAACATGCCATGCTTGCTCGCACCGAGAAAATCGCCTCCGTGGGAAGTTGGGAATGGGATATCGTCAATGACAGGATTTGGTGGTCCGACGAGTTGTTCAGAATCTTCAGGCGCGATCCGGAAGACGGAGCGCCCAGTTTTTCTGACCAACAATCATTCTATCCGTCTGAGGATTATACCAAGCTGCAAGAAGCCGTTGAACGCTGCTGGAACGAGGGTGCGCCCTACGAATTGGAGCTTCGAGTTATAGGAACGGACAACCAAATCCGGGACTGCATAGTGAAGGGTGAAGCTCGGACAGATGCGGCTGGTCGGATTCATGCCCTGGTCGGATTTGTGCAGGATATCACCGAGCGCAAGCAAATCGAGGAAACCCTCCGCCGGTCGGAGAATTATTATCGGGCGATATTCGAAACCTCCGGGACGGCAATGTTCATTATTGAAGCGGACACAACCATTTCCCTTGCCAATTCGATCCTTGAAGAACTGTCTGGATACTCCGGGTATGAAATCGAGGGCAAGAAATCCTGGACCGAGTTTGCCCACCCCGATGATGTGGCTTGGATGAGGGAAAATCACTATCTTCGACGTCGGGATCCGAATGCCGCCCCACAGCAGTATGAATTCCGCTTTATCACTCGCCGCGGCGAAACCCGGTATCTTTTTTTGGCCGTGGATATGATCCCCGGCACCCAGAAAAGCATCGCCTCCGGAAGTGACATCACCGAGCGCAAATGGGCCGAGGAGGCATTGCGGGATAATGAGAAAAAATTACAGGCTATTACGGACTCCGCCCAGGATGTCATCGTCATGATGGATCCTCTGGGGAATATATCCTATTTGAATCATTCAGCGGAGATGCTTTTTGGGTATACAAGCGCCGAGGCTCTCGGACGAAATTTGCACTCCTTGTTTGCCCCGGAACGGTATCATGAGGCGTATGACCAATCCTTCCCCGAGTTCCAGCGTTCGGGGCGAGGGTATGTGGTAGGCAAAACGATACAATTGACGGCAATGCGAAAGAACGGGGAGGAATTCCCTATCGAGTTGTCCCTTTCCAGTGTCGAGTTTCAGGATGGATGGCACGCTGTTGGGACGATACGGGACGTTACCGAGCGCAAGCAAATGGAGCAAAAACTCAAGGAGATGAGCCTGTACGATTCCCTTACTGGCCTCTATAACCGAAACTTGTTCGAGGAGGAGATGAAGAGGCTCTCCGACGGTCGTCATGCTCCAATAGGAATAGTCGTCTGTGATCTGGACGGGCTGAAATTCGTCAACGACACCCTGGGTCACCAATCCGGGGATCAGATGCTCATCAATATTTCAGTGATACTGCGGCACAATTTCCGTTCCAGCGACATCATAGCCAGAATCGGAGGTGATGAATTCGCGGTTTTGCTCCCGGAAACGGGCTCGGAGGTGGTTGAGCTGATCCAGCAAAGACTCAGGCGGGCGATTCAGGATTACAACGGCGCTGATCCGGAGATACCCCTTTCCCTGTCCTTGGGCCATACCGTGGCCCAGGGGGCCTACCCCGACATGCAGGCCCTTTTCCGCGAGGCGGACAACCGGATGTACCGGGAAAAGATCCAGAGCGAGGGAAGTGCTCGAAGCGCTATCCTGCAGGCCCTCACCGGCTCCATGCAGGCCAGGGATTTCAACACCGAGGGCCATTGCGACCGCATGCGGGAGCTGGCTGTTTCCCTGGCTCATTCATTGGACCTTACACAAGATTTCCTGAATGACCTGACCCTGCTGGCCCGTTTCCACGATCTGGGCAAGGTGGGAATCCCGGACCACATCCTGTTTAAGCCAGGGCCCTTGACCGAAGAGGAATGGCGGCAGATGCGCCAGCACTGCGAGATTGGCCACAGGATAGCATCCTCTGTTCCGGACCTGGAACCTATAGCGGAGTATATCTTAAAGCATCACGAAAGGTGGGATGGCCGGGGCTATCCCCTGGGCCACTCCGGCGGGGACATTCCGCTTCCGTGCCGCATACTGGCCGTTGCCGACGCATACGACGCCATGATCAGCAACCGCCCCTATCGCGGGGCTATGACTCGCGACGAAGCGGTTCGTGAGCTCAAACGGAACGCGGGGACGCAGTTCGATCCGGATCTGGTGCAGCGATTCGTCGAACTCGTCCAGGACAAGGACCAGGAGTAACTTGAGTGGTTATTGGAATCGAAGGGTCAAGCGGTCCGCTGACAAGTTTTCGCACGTTGGCGAAGCAGAGTGAGGCTGTTTCTTGGGTTGAGTTGCGGAAGGATAGAAACTGTGATATTAATTATTATTCTTTTTCAAAGTGTTCTCCCGCGCGGATATACGGGCCAAACGGCACTTGAATAGAAAGCCCAAATGGCGCTGTCCTTGGATGTTTCGGGATCGGACCCCGGTTTCGAATGCCTGGCTTGGGTGGAGTCGGGAAGGAATGGTCTTTCCTCCATTGACAGGGTGTTAAGGCGCAAAAGAAGGGAATGGGTATGGGCAAGGAGCAGGATAAGTCCCAGTCCCAGCTTATGGCCGAGCTGGAACAGGCCCGCGACCGAATTGTCCGGCTCAAGAGCCGGATGAATGGCGAGCAGGGACATGCCCACAGCGCGGTGGCATCGATCGAGGGCGTTTCGCCGGGGGATCACCTGTGCTGTGTTTATAGAAACGAGGCGGAGCACCAGGCTGTTCTCGCTCCTTTTATCCGGAGCGGATTGGAGCAGGGTCACAAGATCCTTTACATTGCGGATACCCGTACAGCGGAGTCCGTTTTGCATTTTTTGCGCCAGGAGGGAATCTCCACAGATGTTCACACCACTTCCGGTCAGTTGGTTCTGGCAACCAGCCGGGAAACATACCTCCAGGGGGATTGCTTCGATCCAGAGGCCATGATTGTCCTGATCCGGCAGGAGGCGGACAAGGCCCTGCGTGAGGGATACGCCGCTTTGCGCGTTACCGGTGAGATGAGCTGGGCCCTGCGGGGAATGGCCGGCTCGGAGCGGCTCATGGAATACGAGGCCAAACTGAATCGGATCCTTCCCCATAGCAGCGTCATAGGACTGTGCCAGTACGACATGCGGCGCTTCGAGCCGGAGGTCATCCTCAATGTGCTCGACACGCATCCCATCGTGGTTGTTGGCGATCGGTGCTACGAGAACACCTACTACCTCTCCCCCGAGGAATTCCTGGGAATGAACCGGGCCGAGGCGGAGCTGAGCCGCCGCCTGGAGCATCTGGAACGCCAACGGCTGGACGATGAGGTCCTCAGCGAAAGCAAGGAAAAGTATCGCGGGATCTTTGAGCACGCGCCAGTGGGGATCTTCCAGACGGATTCCAAGGGCGGGGTGCATAGGATCAATCCGGAGATGGCCCGTGCCCTGGGCGCATCCTCTCCAGAGGAGGCAATGCGGTATTACCGGGATCTCGGCAGGGACCTCTATGTTTACCCGGAACGGCGGGAGAAGTTCCTGGCTACGATTCGAGAGCGGGGCGAAGTGGAACACTTCGAATACGAGGCCCGCCATCTCGGGGGCGGCAGCGTATGGCTCAGCATGAATGCCCGAATTCAGAGGTGGCTGCCGGACGGTTCCTTTCTTATCGACGGCTTCACCTGGGACATCACCGAGCGAAAGCGCGCCGAGGACGCCCTGCGGGAGAGCGAGAACAAGTTCCGCAATATTTTCAACAGCTCCAGTGACGCCATCCTTATTCACGACATCTCGGGCCGCTTCCTGGAAGTGAACGATGTGGCTTGCGAGCGCCTGGGTTACACCCGACAGGAGCTGCTCAGGATGGGCCCCATGGACATTGACGGCCCGGAGGCCTCCCGGAGGGCGCCGGAGCGGATCCAACTCCTGCAGCGGAGCGGCAGACTGTCTTTCGAGGCCACTCATTTGCGAAAGGACGGAGAAGGGATACCGGTGGAGATCACCAGCCGCCTGATCGATTACGGGGGCGATACGTGCATCCTGAGCACGGCGCGGGATATTAGCGTGCGAAAGAGGGCGGAACGGGAGCTCGAGCGTTCCCGCTATCTCCTGGACAAGTCCCAGGAGATCGCCCATGTGGGGAGCTGGGAGCTGGAGGTGGCTTCCGGCCGGCTCACCTGGTCCGACGAGACCTACCGCATCTTCGGGCTCGCGCCCCAGGAGCGCCCCATGGATTATGAAACGTTTCTGGGCTTCGTCCACCCTGAGGATCGGGAGGCGGTCCATTCCGCGTACTGGGAGTCCGTCCGCAATAACCGGGATACGTACGAGATCGAGCACCGCATTCATCCGCGAGGCGGGAACGGGGTTCGCACCGTATTGGAGAAGTGTTTCCACCAAAGGGACGAGACCGGCGGCGTCGTCCGTTCCCTGGGCATGATCCAGGATGTCACGGACCGGAAACGATCCGAGGACAAGATCCGGCACCTCAACCGGGTGCTCTCCGCCATCCGCAACGTGAACCAGCTCATCACCGCGGAAAAGGACCGGGACCGGCTCATCCGGGGGGTCTGCGACAGGCTCATCGAGACCCGCGGCTACGATTCGGCCTGGATCGCCCTGCTGGACCATGCGGGGAGGTGCTCCACCTGGGCAGAGGCGGGCCTGGAGCAATCCTTTCCGGCTCTGGCCGAGGAGATCGCCGCTGGGCGACTCCCGGTCTGCGCCAGGCAGGCCCTGGACGACACCGACCTGGTGGTTGTGCGGGATCCGGCATCAAACTGCTCGGGTTGTGCGCTGTACGGTGCCTTTTCCGGTTCGGCGCGGATCGTCTCCCCCTTGATGCACCAGGGGATGGTCTTCGGGGTGATGGCCGTTTTCCTTCCGTCTTTTCGTGCCGAGGCCGAGGACGAGCTGGAGCTGGTTCGGGAAGTGGCCGGGGACATCGCTTTTGCCCTGTACGATATCGATCTGGAGCAGGACCGTGTCCGAGCCGAAGTCGCATTGCACGATTCGGAGCGTTTCCTCCGCTCCACCCTGGACGGTCTCGCCGCCCATATCACGGTATTGGATCAGAACGGGGAGATCGTTCTGGTCAACAGGGCCTGGCGGGATTTCGCTTCGGCGAACGGTATTCCCGCGAAATATGTTTCCGAAGGAATCAATTACTTAGCCGTCTGCTCCGAGGCCACGGGAGAACACGCCGAAGGGGCCGAATCAATCGCCCGGGGGATCGGGGACGTCATCTCCGGGGAGAGGGAGTTCTTCAGCCTGGAATACTCCTGTCCTTCACCGGAGCGGGAGCGGTGGTTCGCCGGACGGGTGACCCCGTTCTTTGATACCCCTCCGCGACGTGTGGTGATCAGCCACTGGGAGATCACGGAGCGCAAGCTGGCCGAGCATGCGCTCCGGGAAAGTGAAAAGAGCTACCGAGAGCTATTCAACAATTCCCCTGTGGGCATTCATCTCACGGACTCCAAGGGCCGATTCTACTATGTCAATCCGGCGCTGGTGCGCTTGTTTGGAGCGTCATCGCAGGACGAGCTCATGGAGCATTACCGGGATTTATCCTCGGATCTGTATGTTCATCCCGAAAGGCGTAGCGAGTTGATGGGGATCCTGCGCGAAGTGGGGCATGTGGAGAACTTCGAGTCCGAGGTCATACGTCTTGACGGGGAGCAGATTTGGGTAAGTGAACATGCGAAGATCAGGGAATGGCTTTCCGAGGACAATTTTCTGATTGACGGCTTCAGCATGGACATTACAGAGCGCAAGAAAGCCGAGGAAGCCTTGCGCCGCAAGACCGAGGAACAGGCCCTGCTCCTGGAGTCCGTTCCCACCCAGATCTGGTATCTGACGGAAGTCGATCGATACGGAGCGGTGAATCAGGCCCACGCGGATTTCTACGGCCTGACCAGACAAGCGATGGAATACAGGCGTCTGTGGGATTTTCAACCCCAGGAGGAGGCGCGTATCTGCAGGAATGGGAACGTTCGGGTCTTTGAGACCGGAAAGCAGATCAGCAGCGAGGAATGGCTGCAGAACGCCCAAGGTGAAATGCGGCTTGTCGAGATTGTCAAGACGCCCAAGCTGGACGCGCGCGGTGAGGTGGAATACGTGGTCTGCGCGGGCTCGGACATCACCGAGCGCAAGCACATGGAGGACCGGCTCCGGGAGATGAGCCTGTACGACGCGCTCACCGGCCTGTACAACCGCTCCATGTTCGAGGAGGAGATCCGGCGTCTACAGGATGAGCGCTACTGCCCCATGGGAATCATCGTCTGCGACATCAACGGGCTCAAGCTGATCAACGACACCATGGGCCACACCCAGGGGGACAGCCTGTTGCGGACCTTCGCGGATATCCTGAAGCGCTGCTTTCGAGACAGCGATATCATGGCCCGGATCGGGGGCGACGAGTTCGCCGTATTGCTTCCCCAGAGCAGCCCGGAGATTATGCAGGAATGCAGCCGGCGCATACGCCAGGAAGTATCGCAGCACAATGATCAGGACCGGAATTTTGACCTCTCCGTGGCCCTGGGTTATGCCTTGGAGAGCGGTCCAGGTCTGGATACGAAGGAGCTGTTCAAGCGGGCGGACAATGTCATGTACAAGGAAAAGCTGCAGCAGAGCTACAGCTCGCGCAGCGCGACCGTGCAGGCGTTGATCAAGACCCTGGAGGCCCGCGACTTCATCACCGACGGCCATGCCGGGCGCTTGCACAACTACGCTCAGAAACTGGGCCATTCCCTGGGCCTGTCCGAGGAGAGGCTGAACGACCTGCAGATCCTGGCCCGCTTCCACGATCTGGGCAAGGTGGGCATTCCGGACCATATCCTGTTCAAGCCGGACCGCCTCACCGACGAGGAGTTCGAGGAGATGAAGCGGCACTGCGAGATCGGGCATCGCATTGCCATGTCCACCTCGGATCTTGCCCCTGTGGCGGATTACATCCTCAAGCACCACGAATGGTGGGACGGCCGGGGCTATCCCCTGGGCATCCGGAGCGAGGAGATCCCTCTGGAAAGCCGGATTATCGGCCTGACGGATGCGTACGACGCCATGACCAGCGAACGCCCCTATAAGCGGGCCATGTCCCATGATCAGGCCGTGCGGGAGCTCAAGCGCTGTGCGGGAACCCAGTTCGATCCCGCTCTGGTGGAGGAATTCATTCGCATTCTGGGCGAATCCGAAGGTTCAGGCTGAATTTGTCTGAAAAACCGCCAAGAAGCCCCTGGTGAAGTCCTGCTTTGCAGGGCCGGCCGAGCCGGCATTTCACAGGGCAGGCAAGAGCGCCAAGTAAGAAATTGCCCTTTGTCGGGTACGGCAAAGGGAAAGGCTTGGCCTTTCCAGCGCACCCCTCCCTTTGTGGTATCCTTGGTTCTCCTGGTGTCTTGGCGGTTAAAAGAGGCCACGGGGGTGACATGGAGTTGCATGGGTCTTTACCGACGCTTTTTTGCGAGCCTGTTTCTTCCCTTGCACCAGCTGGAAAGTTATCGCTGTGAAACAATTGAAGATGTGGAGCAAAATAAATCCACTCTGTCCGATGCTTGACAGGGGTTTGCCATCCGGGTACACTTTATGTAAATGGATAATAGTATTATTGCTCGGCTCGGCCAAGAGCAAGCCTTTTCCACATACAGGCCTCACTATTCCCGGGTGAAACCTGTCACCTCCGACAACACCTCTGCGTCCAAGCCAAGCGGAGCGCATAAAGCTTCTCCCAGTTCCGAGCAATCTTCCGCGACCCCATCTCGCTCTCTTTCGCAAACAGAATCCGCTTCGGCTTCCTCCAAGCCGAGGCCGGATTCCCCCTCCCCGGAGGGCGACTCCGCATCGCGGCCCAAGAGCGCAGCCTCCCGTCCGCCCCAGGCAAGAGACAGTATTGGGATGAGCCGCGCCGAGATGGAGATGATCCGGGAGCTGCAGACCCGGGAGAATGAGGTCCAGGCGCACGAGCAGGCCCATATCGCCGCGGGCGGCCGTTATGTCCAGGGCGGCGCTTCTTTTACCCATCGCATGGGTCCGGACGGAAGAATGTATGCGGTGGGAGGGGAGGTCTCCATCGACACCAGCCCGGTTCCGGGAGATCCCCAGGCCACCCTGGAAAAGGCGCAACAGATCCGGCGTGCGGCCCTTGCGCCCGGCGAGCCCTCGGCCCAGGATATGCAAGCCGCGGCCAAGGCCTCGAGAATGGCAGCCAAAGCCCGGGCGGAGCTGAGGCAGGAAGGGAGCTCGGAATCCGGGGCTGCCGAACAGGCACAATCTGGACAGGAGGTGTCCCGACCTCTTGCAGATTCCGTGACTACCGGATCCCGCGAAGAGAAAAGAGTTCAGTCCCTGCATGCGCCACCACCTGCGGAGGTTGTGCGACACGCCTATCTCCGCCAGAGTGGCGGGGAGGGCCCCGGAGATCGAGCCGCGGGACAGACGGTGCAGCGCAGGGCCTAGTGTCTTGTCACGTTTCAAGTGTCGTAAAAGAGGATTTCAAAAAATAACGGCTGAGACATAAAAGAATGGGGCAGCTTTTTGGAGACAAGACACTAGGTCCGTTTCTTTTTGCAAAAAAAGAAACAAAAAGGTGGTGAAATAATTTTCTGATTTTCTTGCTTCTTCTTTTGTCAAAAGAAGAAGCGAAGCTCGTGTCTTGCCCTATTTACATAGACCACCCCAAACCATAACACACAAGTGGTTATGCAGGGTTTACAAATAACCACAATTCACGCTTGGCAAGACACTAGTAACACAGGCCCTTATCGGAAACGTCAAATCAGGGGCATTTTATGACATCGCCCATATCGTCCACAGCAAACTCGGCGATGGCGGCCTATGGGACGCGGCAACAGGCCAGCGCCCACAACCTGGCCAATACGAACACCAATGGATTCGAGCCCACTCGGGTTACATTGGCGGAAAAATCGGACCAGAACGGTGTGCGGGTTCAGGATACGCGAACCGAAGCCGAGTCCGTCCCGGGGGAGCCTCAGGATAGGGTCACCTTGAGCCAACAGGCCCGGCAGACGAACGGGGAAGAGCAGCAAGCCCAGGGAGAGCCGAGCGAAACCGATGTTGCGGAGGAGATGGTGCGGATGCAGGAGAACCGCGAGGCCTATGCGGCCAACGCCTCGGCGGCTCAGGCTCAGGGTCGGATGCAGGGAGCACTTGTGAATCAGATGGTCTGAGTTTGAAGTTTAACGTTGAACTTTGAACTTCGAACGCTCTCCCTTAATCCGCAACTCCTTTTTTGAGTGTGTCGATCTCTTCGCGTTGCTTGGCGAAACAGAGAGATACGATCGCCTCGCGCTCCGCCTCGGAAATATTTTCCCATTGTAGCGCTGTCACTCCATAGGTTACGTCCCTCTCCGAGCGAAGCACCCGGGCTGTACAGTGAACAGGAGAAAATTCACCTGCCAGCTCCAATTCGAGCCGCAGCAGTTGACCTACCTTCCATGTATCCCTGCCCCAAAGGAGTATCCCCTCTCCGCTTATGTTGATCGATTGAGCGACGCTTTTGGGGGCAACGGGCTTGTTGTTTTGGTCCAGTGTCCAGCAAAGAACCGGAAACTGAATCGGTGCCCGAAATGACTGGCGCTTCTGGTCCAGATACACGTAGTCCCGTATTTTGAGAAGCAGGATCGGCCTTTCCCGCCTGATGACCTTCAAAATCCCGCCGGCGACCCGCAAGGGTGTTCCGCAGAGCTCCATATTCAGGAAGCAGTCCCGCGTGCCGACCACGATCTCTTTTGGAGAGAACCGTTGTTCCGGCCAACAGAGCAGGCGCAGCCTGTGTCCGGCATAGGAGGTCTGCGCATGGCCTCGACAGGGCGCGTATTGCTCGCCCTGAAGGGGGATCTCCAGGTGTACAGGCCTGACGCGGCCTACGACATAGAGGTCTTCAGTGGGCAGAGTGTTGTCTGTCACGTTTTTGGTGTCCAGTGACCCGTATGCGGGCAGTTTTCGTACGTTGGGCTTTTTTGCGCTGGAAAAAGCCCGCTCGATTTACGGGCGCGTGGCAATAGAGGTGCTCTGGTTGAAGAGGGCTCGCTTCAAAGGCGCCATACGAGATTCTGTTTATGACAAATAGCAGAAAAGGGTCTTATAATTCAAGGAAACACTGTGTTGCGCCCCACGGTCAGTGAGCTCCCGGCAGCATGTTGAAAACGGGAAACGGCTAAATAACGCCGGGGAATCCGTCGAAGAGAAGTGCAGGTTTGGGGGTTGTCTCGGGTATCGCATACCTGAATCAGATGGAGAAATGAGGCGGTGCGGTGAATATGAGCGAAAACCCTTATCAATTCGTAGAGGCGGAGGAGCAAAACATCCCTACCTTCATGGAGGTCGCCAGACTTCGGCATCGGGAAGGTGACCTCGAGGCTGCCCAGGAGATGTGCCACCGGATTATGGAGAGGGATCCGACCAATCCGGAGGTGTACTATCAACTGGGCAGTATTGCCCTGCAAAGAGAAGCCTTCAAAATGGCCCATCATTATTTTCGTCTTGCCGCGGATCTGGACCCAGACCCTGTCGGCCCGGGCATCTGCAGTCGACAAACATCCGGTTATGAGGAGCAGAATCGAAGTTATTCCGATGTCTCCTCCTGAACCCTTCAAGTTATTTCCGGGCTGGGATGGCGACTCGGACAACTTCACAGCATTTTGCAATGAACTGACCGGATAGAAGTGGTTTTTTCTGTCTGTGTCGTGCCGGATTCAATCCAGAAATTTTGCAATGACTGTTCGGCCAATATTTGGCCCTCCCGGGCAAAGCAGACCATGTACTGCGTGCATTCCGAAGCGTCTGTATATGGAACTTGGCTGATTGAACACAGCCGCCGAATGCCAGGCCACTCTTGGAGCCAGCCGGAGCTGTGCTGGGTTTTTGGGGTGGCTAGCCAATTCGACTCATCCTTTTAAGCATGACCACATCCAGGGACTCAGTTAAGATTTTGCAGGAAGCTAAAAGGCAGTCCATGAAGAAGTTCTGTCATCCGTAGCTATTCAGGGGGCAAGAATGGTTGCGTTGTATCAATTTTCATGCAAAGGCGTGAAAAAAGGGGCAAAGGGTGATTGGCCTGCGTGCGAGTTTGCGCTTTCAAGCAATCGTACCCAAAAAGCCCCCTGCTCATTCTATGAAGGAGGGGCTTTCTCGCCTCACGGAGATAGGGAACGCGTATTTGTGGGGGGATTGTCACCGAGTTGATAAACCCCTCGGGTTTGGATCTTCGGATTCAATGGATGCATCGGGCTTCTGGTGAACCTGTGAACACGGATTCGAAAAAAACGTGTTGAACGCTCCTTCTTCAGGGCTGGTATGACAGGGAATCCATCTGCTCCTCGAGCCCGATCCAGCAGACGTAACCATTCAGGGGGCAGGATAGGCGGAGTGCAAAGCCTCAGAGAGCATTTTTTTCACCGCAGAGGGCGCCCCGATTAAATCCTGCTTCGCAGGGCCGGCTTTGCCGGCATTTAACGGGGCAGGCAGAGGGCGCTGAGGAAGCACAGAGAGATATTTTTTGCTTTGCGGTGAGGTGCCGCAAAGCAAAAGGGCTCAGCCCCGGCGTGAAAACGAATCAGTGC
>Ga0207714_1000628_pt1 | contig 23927 bp, 25 predicted proteins | sample PonA232FremontCA_2_FD_187270 | JGI IMG/M metagenome (GOLD analysis project Ga0207714, IMG submission 187270) | Marine sediment microbial community from Fremont, CA, USA - Pond A23 Sediment 2 (SPAdes) | ecosystem: Environmental > Aquatic > Marine > Unclassified | place: USA: Fremont, California...
CCGCGTCGGCGGTCGGGATCAGGCGGTAGCGGTAGTCAGGCCGCGCGGATTGCATCTTCATTTACCAAAGGGAGGCGGATCTCGAAGCAGGTGCCCTCCCCGGGGGTGCTGCGTACATCCAGTTCGCCGCCGTGACGACGAATAATGTCCTGGGAGATGGACAATCCGAGGCCGGTGCCCTCGCCCGCGGGTTTGGTGGTAAAGAAGGGCTCGAAGATCTTGTCGATCTGTTCCCGGGTCATGCCCGGGCCATCGTCGACCACCTCGATGGTGCACATGGTTTCGTCCTGCCGTGCGCGGATATCGATGCGGCCCCGCTCGTTCTCCATGGCCTGGGCCGCATTGACCACCAGGTTCATGAAAACCTGGGAGAGCTGGCTCTCGGAGCCGGCGATGGGGGGCAGGTCGTCGGCGATGTCTCGATTTACCTGGACCTTGTTCTTGAGGGTATAGCGCGCCAGGTTGAGCGATACGTCGATGCAGTGTCCCGCGCTGATGGGCTCGAAGGCGTCCTCTTCCTTGTTGTGCGAGAAGTGCTTGAGGTCGGTAATGATGGACTTGATGCGCGCAATGCCCTCATCGGTTTCTTCAATCAGACCGCGGTAATCGTCGAGGATGAAATCCAGTTTCGGGGTATTCAGATTGGTTGTGGCCTGGAGCAGGTGTTCGAACTGGTCAGCGTTGACGCGCTTGCGCATTTCCTGCACCAGCTTGGCCAGTTCTTCCAGATATTGCTCGTTGCGGCGCAGATTGCCCGAGACAAAGCCCATGGGGGTGTTGATCTCGTGGGCAATGCCGGCGGAGATCGTACCGATGGAGGCCATCTTGTCCGAGTGCATGAGCATGGATTCAACTTCGTTGATCTTTTCGTCCTTGTCGCGCACGGCCTGAATCAGTTCGTTGTTGTGGGACTTGATGGCGGTAATGTCGTGACCGAAGTAGATGTAGCCTTCGTCCTCGTCCGTGATATAGGACAGGGGGAAGATGAACATGTTGACCCAGTAGAGCTCGCCGTCGCGGTTCCGGTTGCAGATTTCGCCGCTCCAGGCGCCGTGCAACGCCCGTTCGCAGTGCATGAAATGGTCCTCGTGCTCCTGCGCGCTATCCGGATGATTTACGCTTTCGTGCTGGCCGATCAGATCCTTGTAACTGAAACCGCTGAGTGACAGAAACTTGTCGTTGGCGAAGGTAATGTTGCCCGCCGAGTCGGTGGTCATGACGCAGTACTCATCAATGATGCGCGCCAGCGGCCCGAGCACACTCTTGTTGAGCTTGTGTTCGTCGGCATTGGCCTCGATCAGGCGCATCTTGCGGCCGAAGTTGCTCTGACTCAGCGAAGAGAATTCCGCCAGGCGCGCCTCCACGTTTCTGGAAGCCAGATAAGTCTTGTACAGGATGAAAATGACGATCAGCAGCACCACCATCGAGGTGATGAAGAAAGTGACCTGAAGTGAACTGAATTCGGCCATGGCGGCTCTCTCCTGTGTTCGCGGGCGAGAGCGCTCAGCTCTCGGCGCCCAGACTCCGCAATTGCTCCTGCTGGTCGCGCACTTTTTGAGCCAGCATCTTGTTTTCCACCAGCACGTCCCGGAAACGCAGGCCTTCGCGGATGCTCTCCACCAGCTGTTCGTCTTCCCAGGGCTTGGGTATAAACCGGAAGGCTCCGGCCTCGTTGATCGCGGAAATCAGGGTTTCGATCTCGACCACACCGGTGAGCAGGATGCGGATGGTGTCCGGTTGCAGTTCACGAAACTGTTGCAGCAACTCGATGCCGTCCACCTCCGGCATGCTGTAATCGGTGATCACGGCATCAAAGACCTGGGCCTGGCTGTGGGCCAGTGCCTGGGCCGGGTCGTTGTAGAGTTCCAGCTCCCAGTCCGTTTGCGAGGCGAGTACACGTTTCAGGGCGCGCAGGATATTGTCCTCGTCGTCCACGACCATGATCCGATACATCTTGTCTCCCCTGTCCTGCAGTTGCGAACCGCTCGTCCGTGTTTGCCGGACATCGCCCGGGCAAATAGCAATCAGGAATTACTATTGTCTGTGACCAAAGTTAACACTAAAGAAGAAGCCGGGGGGACGGATAGAGGCAGGGCGGTGGTTGCCGACAGGCGGGGGGAGCAGGGTTGTGAATGGCGTGTGACCCGGCGTCAGTCCGTGACGCGCAGCCGCCCCTGATACATCTGCATCTGGCAGGTAAAGCGATAAGTGCCCGTTTGCTCCGGCACGATCCGGATATCCCGGGGTTCGCCCACGGGCAACTCCTCGGTAATGCCCAGGTCCTCGAAAATGACCTGCTGGGCGCAGGGACTGGGGTCCTTGCGAAGGAATCGCAGGGTGATGGGCTGGCCCCGGCGTGTCTCGATCCAGGCCGGATCATAGACCCCGTCATCCACGGTTACAGGCACCACGCCCTGCTCCGCGCGGGCCGCCGTCCGGGGGGTCCAGAGCCAGAACCACCAAATGATGAAGGCCATCAGGGCCAGTCCGGCGAGATTCACGATCAGCATCATCATGGGTGGGCCTCCTGTCGGCCACCGGGCCGGAAAAAGCGCAGCCGACCGGCATTGGTGACCACGGTCACCGAGGACAGGGACATGGCCGCGCCCGCGATCACCGGGCTCAGCAGCATGCCGGTGAACGGATAGAGCACGCCGGCGGCCACGGGTACGCCCAGACTGTTGTAGGCAAAGGCGCCGAAGAGGTTCTGTTTGATGTTGCGCAGGGTCAGGGTGGCGATTTCAATGGCGTCGGCCACACCGTGCAGCGAACCGCGCATGAGCGTGATCCCCGCGCTCTCGATGGCCACATCGGTGCCCGTGCCGATGGCGAAGCCCACGTCGGCTTCCGCCAGGGCCGGGGCGTCGTTGATGCCGTCGCCCACCATGGCCACGAATCGCCCCTCGTCTCGCAGCCGGCGGATATTGTCCGCCTTGTTTTCCGGCAGGACCTCGGCGAAGACGCGGTCGATGCCGACCTGCCGGGCGATGGCGTCGGCACTGCCTTGGATGTCACCGGTAATCATGACGACATCCAGCCCGCGTTCGTGCAGGCGCCGGATGGCGGCGGCGGAATCCGCCTTGACCGGATCGGCCACGCCGATAACACCCAGCGCTTCCTGGCCGCGGGCGAGAAACAGCGGGGTGCCGCCGTCCTCGGCAATCTGTCCGGCGGCTTGATCCAGGGCCGACAGTTCCATGCCCAGCTCCTCCAGCCAGCGGCGGTTGCCCAGATAGAGGTCGTCGCCGTCGAGCTCCGCCTGAACCCCCTTGCCGTTCAGCGCCTGAAAGTTCGCCACGGAAGCCCGGCTCAGCCCGGCCTCCCGGGCCCGTTCGGTAACGGCTTGCGCCAGCGGATGTTCCGAGCCCTGTTCCAGCGCCGCGGCCAGGCGCAGCACTTCGTTGTCATCGCCTCCGGCGCTGAACACCCGCGTGACCGCCGGCCGGCCCTGGGTAATGGTCCCGGTTTTATCCAGCACAATGGTGTCCAGGCGCGCGGCCGTTTGCAGTGCTTCGCCCTGACGGATCAGCACGCCCGCCTCGGCGGCCTTGCCCACGCCCACCATCACGGACATGGGCGTGGCCAGGCCCAGGGCACAGGGGCAGGCGATGATCAGCACCGTGGTGGCGGCCACCATCATGTGCACGGTGCGCGGATCCGGGCCCAGGTTGTACCAGGCCAGCGCCGCCGCCACCGCAATCAGCAGGATGATGGGCACGAAGACCGCCGAAACCCGGTCGGCGAGACGGCCGATGGGCGGCTTGGCCCCCTGGGCCTTTTTCACCAGCGCAATGATCTGCGCCAGGGCCGTGTCCTTGCCCACCCGGGTGGCCTTGTAGACCAGGGTGCCGCTGTCGTTGAGCGTGCCCGCGGCCACCTCGTCGCCGCTTTGCTTGCGCACGGGCATGGGCTCGCCGGTGAGCATGGATTCGTCGATGAGACTGCTGCCCTCGATCACTTCGCCGTCGACGGCGATCTTCTCGCCCGGGCGCACCCGTATGGCATCACCGGAGTGCACTTGCTCCACGGGTACGTCCGTTTCCGTGCCGTCGGCGCGCAGGATCCGTGCGGTCTTGGCGCGCAGATCCAGCAATCGACGGATGGCCTGCCCGGTCTTGCCACGCGCGCGTACCTCCAGAGCCAGTCCGAGATTGATCAGGCCGATGATCATGGCCGAGGCCTCGAAATAGACATGGCGCGCCGAGGCCGGAAACAGCTCGGGAACCAGTACTACGGCCATGGAGTACAGCCAGGCCGTGCCCGTGCCCACCGCGATGAGTGTATCCATATTGGCATTGTGGCCCCGGAAGGCCTTCCACGCGCCGGTAAAGAAGTGCCCCCCGGCGAAGACCAGAATGCCCAGGGTGACCACGCCCACGGCCAGCCAGACCCACTGGCTGGTGCCGCCGGGCTCGACGGCCATGCTGCCGCCCAGCAGACCCCACGCCATGACGGGCACGCCCACGGCCAGACTCACGGCCATGTCGCGCAGCAGCCGATGGTAGTGGGCCTCGTCCTGACGCTCCTTGTCCGCGTCCGCCTGTTCCGGATCATGGATGGGCTCGGCACCGTAGCCGGCGTCTTCCACCGCTTGTACCAGGGTAGCGGCGTCGGCGGAGCCGGCAACCCGGGCCGTGCGATCGGCGAAATTCATTTGCGCTTCGTCCACGCCGGGTACATTGCGCAGCGCATTCTCGATGGTGCGGACACAACCCGCGCAGGTGGCCCCCGAGATGGACAACTGGATTTCGTCGCCGGAGGGCACGGAAGACGTTCCGGATGAAGCGGGATCCGCCGACCCGGTGTCATGACAGGCGCTTGCGTCCGGTTCCGTTTCGGTCGTCTGCCGGGCCGAGTAACCCGCGTTTTCCACCGCGGTTATCGCCTGTTGCGCGCTCAGGCCCTGATGCCGGATCTCCGCGCGGCCGGAATCCAGGGACAGGTCCACCTCCGTGACGCCGGGCAGGGCGCGCAGGGCCTGTTCCACGGTGGCGCGGCAGTGGCCGCAGCTCATGCCCTCGATATCCAGATGCAGTGTTTCCGGCGCATCGCTGTTCATTCCGCCACCTCCGGGGATGCGTGCTGGTTCAGGGCCTCGATAATGGGGCAGCTCTGCGCCGGGCCGTGGCCCGTGCAGCGTTCCTCCAGATCGGCCAGTACGGCGCGCATGCGTTGCAGATCGGCAATGCGCTGATCCAGATCCGCCTGTTTCTGGCGTGTCATGGCCCGAACCTCGCCGCGATCGGCATTGGCGTCCTGCAGGCGCAGCAGATCGGCGATCTCGGCCAGGGAAAAGCCCAGCGTCTTGGCGCGCTGGATGAAACGCAGTCGCGCCACGGCGGAGGCGGGATAGAGCCGATACCCGTTCCGCCCCCGTGGCGGCTCGGGCACCAGACCCCGGCGCTCATAGTAGCGGATGGTTTCCACATCGCTGCCGGCTGTCTTCGCCAACCGGCCAATGGTCAGATCCTGCATGGCTGCCTCCTTTACTGAAGACAGCATAATCCCGGAGTAGACTACAGGGTCAACAGCCTGCTAGAGATCCGCCCGGCGGCCCAGCTGATAGCGCAGCGCCTCGGGGGTCCAGCGGCTGACGCCGGCGAGCAGCCGGTTGACGCGGCCGGGCACGCTTACCGGCTTGCCCGCGCGCACGGCGTTGTAACCCGCTTCGGCGACTTCTTCCGCCGTGGTCCACAGCAGTCCGGGCAGGCGGTTCATGCGTTCGCGGTTGCCCATGACGTCGTGGAATTCGCTCCAGGTGAAACCCGGGCACAGGGCGGTGACATGAACACCATGGGGCTTGAGTTCCATGTCCAGGGCCTGGGAGAAATGGAGCACATAGCTCTTGATGCCGGTATAGAGCAGTCCCGGCGCCGCGGGCGCGAACGCCGCCAGTGATGAGACATTGATGATATGGCCCCGGCCCTGCTCACGCATCGCCGGCGCCAGCCGGTGGCAGAGCTCGGTCACGGCGGTCATCATCACCTGGATCTCGCGGGCATGCGTGGACCAGTCGGATTCAAGAAAGCCCTCGCGAATGGAAAAGCCGGCGTTGTTGACCAACAGTTCCGGACGGATATCGCGTTCATCCAGTTGCCGCGTCAACTCGGCCGGCGCATTGGGGTCCGCCAGATCCGCGGTGAGTGCTGTAACCGAAACGCCGGACTGGTGCTCGAGTTCGCCGGCCAGTTCTCGTAAACGTTCTTGCCGGCGGGCTACAATCACCAGACTGTAGCCCTGTTGGGCGAGCAGGCGGGCGAATGCTTCGCCGATGCCCGCCGAGGCACCGGTAATCAATGCATGGGTCATGAAAACAGCCCCGCTTCTGGTTGCCGTGGAAATACGCAGTGCATTGTCACGAGGAGATTCCCATGCTGCAACGCCGCGTCACGCTCACCCTGTTGATGCTGTCGCTGGCCGCGCCCGCCATCCGGGGCGCGGAAACCGCTCCGGTGCGCGACAATGACTTTTCCTACACCTATATGGATTTCGGCTACGAGCTGTGGGAATACGATTTCGGCCCCGGCGAGCGGGAGGCCGATTCCCTGTTCGCGCGCGGCAGCTATGCCGTCGACGAGCATTTGTCGCTGCGCGGTGGTCTGTCCTTTTTTAACGGCGACGGCAGTTTCGACGGGCAGCGCCTGTCCGTGGGCGCGGGTTTCAATACGCCGTTGAAGGATCGGCTGGATCTGGTCATCACCGGTGATCTGGTCCATGACAACAATGATATCGACAATGAAAACGGCGTCATGCTCAAGGGCGGGGTCCGTCACAATACCACCACGAGCCTGGAGCTGGCCGGCGGCCTCTTTTACGAGAATATCTACAGCGACGCGGACGATCTGGGCCTGTTCGGCCGCTCCCTGTTTTATGTCGATGAGCGACTGGAGCTGGGCGCGGACCTGCGCCTGGGCGGGGATATCTTCACACTGGGCCTGTTCGGCCGCTATCACTTTTAGCAACCCGGAGCCCATCGTTTCGACAGCCGGTTAAACGGTTGATCGGGCTGGTCTGTGTTATGGCGTTTTGGTTTCGCGCTGCCCGAGCTGGTCATTCAGGGTGGCCAGCTCGGCGTGCAAGGCCTGCAACCCGTCTACATCATCGGGGCCCTGAAGGGTGCCGAGCTGCTCGCGCAGGGCCGAAGCATCCAGGTCTCGCCGGCCAAGGAGTTTCATGAAGGGTGTGTCCGCGGCCAGCCAGTCGCGCAGGGTCTCGAATAATGTCTCCACGGCCTGCGTCCGGGTAGCGGAGGCCATGTACTCGCCGGCGACGTCGTCGGAGCCGGTCAGTCCTTCCAGCCGGATCAGGCGCTGCACCAGCGCGCGCAGGGTGTCCACCAGTGCCGTCGCGGTGGGCGCGGACGTTTGCGCCCCGGCCAGGGTTGTCAGATCCTCGGTCAGCAGATGGGTGGCCACACGCAGATAGTCCCGGCGCCGTTGCTCCGGCAACCAGTCCGGCGGTACCACCCGATGTTCCGGAACCTTGCCCAGCACCCGGAACGCGCCGGCCGTGCGTGGCTGCTGTGGTTCGCCGTGGAGCAGAAAGTGCACGACCTGCAAACCCACGCTGGCCTCGCCCTCGGCGGTGGCGCCCTGCTGCTCCAGCAGGGCCGCGCGGGAGAGTTCCACGGTGCGGTCGTGAACAATACCGCTATCCGGCCATTGAGACAGCCCATCTATGTAGCCCGGAAAGATGGGAGCCGGGTTGGAGCGTTCCAGTCGTTCCTTCAATCCGGGATCATGGCGCACCGTGATCCGTAACGGCACGAACGCCTGGTGGAAACCTTCATGCAGGCCGCGCCAGGTTTCGCGGGCGGTTTTCAGTCGGGCTTCACGGGGTTCGGTAAGCAGGCCGCTGATCGCTTCCCGAAAGGTGCGTGCGCGGATTTCCAGGGTCTGGCGCTGTTCGCGGGCGTGCTCCTGATACCACCGGGCCAGGGCGGCGTCCGCGGCCGTGGTTTGTGTCTGATCCGGCGCCGGCTCGGGCTCTTCCTCCGCCGGTTGTTCGCAGCCCACGAGCATGAGCAACAGCATGACCGAGAGGACGGTTAATCGCATGATTCCCTCAGGCTGATCAGGTTCCAGCCGCGTTCCCGCGCCTCACGGGCCAGGGTCGGGTCCGGGTCCACGGCCACGGGATGGTCCACGCGCTCGAGCAGGGGCAGATCATTGTGCGAGTCACTGTAGAACCAGGCCTGCTCCAGGCTTTCGCCGGCTTCGTTCAGCCACTGGTGCAGCCGTTCCACCTTGCCGTCACGGTAGCAGGGAATGCCCCGAGTGTCCCCGGTATAGTGTCCATGGCGCATTTTTACCCGCGTCGCCAGCAGGTGGTCCACGCCCAGGCGCTCGGCAATGGGTGTGCTCACGAAGTCGTTGGTGGCGGTAATGATCATCAGGGTATGGTCCTGATCCCGATGTTCACCTAACAGGTCCCGTCCGCGGGGCAGTATAATGGGCTCGATCTTTTCGCGCACAAACTGCTCGCGCCACTGGTGGAGTTGTTCCACCGGGTGTTGCGTCAGTACGCGCAGCGAAAAGCGTAGATAGGCGTGGATATCCAGGCGCCCGTTCACATAGTCCTGGTAGAACGCATCATTGGTAGTCTGGTAATGGGTGGCGTCCACCACACCCTGTTCCACCAGGAAGTCACCCCAGAGGTGATCGGAATCGCCCGCGATCAGGGTGTTGTCCAGATCAAAAATCGCCAGTGTCATCAATGCTCCAGCCGGGTTCGGACGCGGGCGCCGGGCACACGGGGGCATGGACCCCGTCGGCGGGCGAAGCATAGCAAAGGCCGCCCCCGTTGGTCTCGCTCTGGCTGGTTGTTTGCCTGGTGACCCCGGCGCGGGGTTTAATTAGGGGTCGGGTTGCCGATGCGAGCGTGACAGCGGCGACCACCCTGCATCCGGGCGTCTGGATTGCCCGTGGTTACGACGGCAAGACCGGCCCTCTTGAGGAGTTTATGACCGGAATTATTGACGAACAGGGTTTTCGGCTCAACGTCGGGATCATCATTGCCGGACCGGATGATCGGGTTTTCTGGGGGCGTCGCGTGGGCAACCGCGACGCCTGGCAATTCCCCCAGGGCGGTCTGGATGAGGGGGAATCGGCGGAGGAGGCGCTGTTTCGCGAACTGCACGAGGAAGTGGGTCTGGTGCCGGACCATGTACGTGTGCTCGGCGTTACCGATCGCTGGCTCACCTATCGTCTGCCCCGGCGTTTCATGCGCAAGCCGCGCGGTAATCACCGTCAGTGCATCGGGCAGCGCCAGAAGTGGTTCCTGTTGCGCCTGGAAGGCGGAGAAAGCGCCATTGATCTGGAGCGTGGCAGCGATCAGCCCGAATTCGACACCTGGCGGTGGGTGCATTACTGGTATCCGGTCCGCCGGGTGGTGCATTTCAAGCGCGGAGTCTATGCGCGCGCGCTGAGGGAACTCGCTCCGCTGCTGCGGGAAGATTTCCATGCTTGATACGCTGCGCCGTATTGTTCAGGAAGTGAACAGTGCCTCCGATCTGCGCGAGGCGCTGAACCTCATGGCCCACCGTGTTCGCGAAGCCATGGGGACTGAAGTGTGCTCTATCTACCTGCTGGACGAAGCCGAACCCAAATATGTGCTCATGGCCTCGGAAGGGCTGAAACCGGAAGCCGTGGGTCACGTCAGCCTGAAACTCTCCGAGGGACTGGTGGGCCAGGTGGGTCTGCGCGAGGAACCGGTGAATCTGGAGGACGCCTTCAGCCATCCGCGCTTTCATTATCTGGCGGAAACCGGCGAGGATCCCTTTCATGCCTTTCTTGGGGTGCCTGTCATTCACCAGGGCTTGGTCTTCGGTGTGCTGGTGGTCCAGCAACGGGAAGCGCGCCGTTTCGATGAAAGCGAAGTGGCTTTTCTGGTCACCATCTCCGCGCAATTGTCGGCGGTGGTGGCGCATGCCCGGGCAACGGGCGGGCTGCACAATCTGGAGGAAAACCGCGAGCACAACCGCGCCTCCTTCTTTACCGGGCTGGCGGGTGCGCCGGGCGCGGCGATCGGCACGGGTGTACTGCTCTTCCCGCCGGCCGAACTGAATGCGGTGCCGGACCGCCCGGCCGACGACGTCGAGGACGAAGTCCAGCGCCTGGAAGCGGCCGTCGAGCAGGCCCGCACCGAGATCCGGGATCTGGGCGAGCGTGCCCGCGACAGCCTGGGTGTGGAGGAACAGGCGTTGTTCGACGTCTATCTGCGCATGCTGGATCAGCACGCGCTGGCGGGCGAGATGGTCGAGCGCATCCGTGATGGCAACTGGGCCCAGGGGGCGTTGCGCCAGGTCATCCAGGACCATGTGGGCACCTTCGAGCGCATGGAGGACAACTACCTGCGTGAACGCGCCGCCGATGTGCGCGATCTGGGCCGGCGCATCCTCGCGCGGCTGCAGAGCAACAACCGGCGCGAGCCGGATTACCCGGAGTCCTGCATTCTGCTGGGCGACGAGATTACTACGCCCATGCTCATGGAGGTGCCGCGCGAGCGCATCGCCGCCATTGCCACCACCCGGGGATCGCGCAATTCCCATATGGCGATCGTGGCCCGGGCCATGGGCATCCCCACCGTGGTGGGGCTCCAGGGCGCGCCGCTGAAAAAGCTTGATGACAGTGAGCTGATTCTGGATGGTTTTCGCGGCCGGTTGATCGCCAATGCTACGCCCGAGCTGCGCCAGCAGTTCGAGGACATCATCGAGGAAGAGAAAACCCTGCTGGCCGGGCTGGAAAAGTGGCGCGACGATCCCTCCGAAACCCTGGATGGTGTGCGTATCCAGCTCCAGGTGAACACCGGCCTGATGACCGATATCCAGCGCTCGCGCGAGCGGGGCGCCGAAGGGGTGGGGCTGTACCGTACCGAGATTCCCTTCATGGTCCGTGACCGCTTTCCTTCCGAAGAGGAACAGCGCGCTATTTACCGCGAACAGCTGGAAGGCTTCGCGCCCCATCCGGTGACCATGCGCACCCTGGATGTGGGCGGGGACAAGGAACTGAGTTATTTCCCCATCGATGAGGAAAACCCCTTTCTGGGCTGGCGCGGTATCCGCCTGACCCTGGACCATCCGGAGATCTTCATGGTGCAGGTGCGGGCCATGCTGAAGGCGGCCGAGGGGCTGGATAATCTGCGCATCATGCTGCCCATGGTGACCACGGTGTTCGAGGCGGAAGAGGCGCAGCATCTGATCCACCGGGCCTGGCTCGAAGTCCGGGATGAAGGTGTGGATGTAAGTATGCCGCCCGTAGGGGTGATGGTGGAAGTGCCCGCCGCCGTCTGGCAGGCGCGGGCGTTTGCCCAGCGCGTGGATTTCCTGTCCGTGGGCACCAATGACCTGACGCAGTATCTGCTGGCCGTGGATCGCAACAATCAGCAGGTAGCCGAGCTTTATAACGCCTATCACCCGGCGGTATTGCATGCCCTGGTGCATGTGGTGGAACAGGCCCATGAAGAGGGCAAGCCCGCCGGTATCTGTGGCGAAATGGCCGGTGATCCGGGCTGTGCCCTGTTGTTGCTGGCCATGGGCTACGATTCGCTGAGCATGAACGCCTCCCAGCTGCTCAAGGTCAAGGCGGCGCTGCGTCAGCATCGCATCCTCTTTGCCCGGCAGCTACTCAACGAGGTTCTGGCCATGGACAATGGTCAAGTGATCGCATCCTACATGGATCTCCAGATGCGCAAGGCCGGCCTCGGTGACCTGATCCGTCAGGCGGGGTGAGGACCTCTGGATCGATCCCCGGGCAAGGGCTGTCGCTGCGCTTTTTCGTCCGGTTCGGCGTTGCGCCTCCTTGACGTACAGGCAGTACGCCGGCGTCGGCGCGCCTTGAGCCGAACGAAAAATCACAACGACAGCCCTCGCCCGGGGACCGACCAGAGGACCCGGGATCACATAAACTCAGGGGCACTGGGAAAGAGTTGCCTAGCTGTTCGCTTCGTTCAGGGCTTGATTCAGGGGGTTGCCGTGGCGGTCCCAGAGCTGTTCGCGCAGCTCGGGTTCGCCCTGGTGGGGGACAAGCACCGAGGTGCTTGCGCGTGTGCCGTAGTGGGGCGTGCGGATGAACATCGGGGCCACCAGCCGTTCCGTTTCCAGGCCCACGCCCGTGTCGGGTAGCTGGTGGTCGGGCGGCTGGCTGGTATCGCGGACAATATCCAGCAAGGCCTGGTGGCGAGGCTCTTGCTGCATCAGTCGCGCCAGTTCGCTGCGGCCCTTTTCGACCTTGGGCCAGGGTTCATTGAGCAGGCCATTGGACAGGCCGTGCACGCCCGGCGGCACGGAGCGCGGCGGGCCGGTTTCGCGGTTGGAGAAGAACCAGAGCTGCTCGCGGTCACCGATCAGCAGATTAAAGCCGGCATAATGATGCTGCTCGGCGTCAACGTCTTCGAGGAAACGCACCGGGTCCTGATCGCCGCGCAAGAAGAAATACGGCAAGAGGCCGCGCGAGCGGGGTGCATCGGGTTCATGTGGTTCGCGGTAGTTGGTCAGCGCGGCAAAGCGACCATCGGCGGTCACACCCATCCAGGTGCCACCGGCGACCTCGTCCAGGCCGCAGCAGACCTGGCCGCGCCAGGCCGCGGCTTCCGTGGCGCGGTCGTGAAATTCATCCCGGTTGGCAGTTACCAACAGCGGATAGTCGGGATGTTGTTGCCAGGAAAAGAGAATGATGCACATGGATCATGAATTCCGGAATGATCGGACTATGGTGACGGATTCAGACCGCCGGCACCACTCCCGGGTTCACCGGACAGGCGCAATCCTATGACCCTGCTGGAATTATTGCCCATCTTTCTGGCGCTGGGCGCGCTGGCCGGTTTGCTGGCGGGCACGCTGGGACTGGGTGGCGGCATCATCATCGTCCCGGCGCTGATTCTGGTGTTCAGCCTGCTGGACTTTGCCGACGCCGTGAAAACCCAGATGGCGGTAGCCACGTCCCTGGCGACCATTACGGTGACCTCGCTGAATGCCGTGCGCACCCATCATCAGGCCGGATTTCTGCGCTGGGCGCTGGCGGGACAGCTGGCTGCGGGGATTGCCGTGGGCGCTTTCGCCGGCGCTTTTGTAGCGGACTGGCTGCCGGGCGATATCCTGGCGCGCCTGTTCGGCGCTTTCGCCATGGTGATCGCCTGGCGCATGGCTCGCGCCGGGCGCGGTACGGCGCCGCCGGGACCGGAGCGCCTGCCCGGCCCATCTGCACTGGCCGGCGTGGGTGGCGTCATCGGGCTGGCCTCCAGCCTCTTCGGTATCGGTGGCGGCTCGCTCACGGTGCCCTTTCTCGGCAGCCGGGGCGTGGACATGCGCGCGGCGGTGGCCGTGTCCGCGGCCCTGGGTTTCGTGATTGCGCTGGCGGGCACCATCGGCTTTGCCGTCGCGGGCTGGGGGCGAACCGGGATGCCTGAAGCGACGCTGGGCTATATCCATCTGCCCGCACTGGGCGGTATCGTACTCACCAGCTTCCCGCTGGCGCGGGTGGGCGCACGGCTGGCCCATCGCCTGCCATCGGCGCGCCTGAAAAAGGTGTTTGCCGTGGTGCTGTTCGTCATTGGTCTGAAACTGGTTCTGGGATAGGACTTCGCCATGCAGTATCCGGAAATCGATCCGGTCATGATCAGTCTGGGGCCGTTGCAGGTGCACTGGTACGGCATGATGTATCTGGTGGGCTTTGGCGCCGGCTGGCTGCTGTGTCTCTGGCGTGCGCGCCAGCCGGGCAGTGGCTGGACACGCGAGGAAGTGGGCGATCTGGTCTTTTATGTGGCGCTGGGCGTGATTCTGGGCGGACGCTTCGGCTATGTGGTCTTTTACAACTTCGAGCAGTTCTTGGGGGATCCGCTCTGGCTGTTGCGCATCTGGGAAGGGGGTATGGCCTTCCATGGCGGTGTCATCGGCGTGCTGGTATCGTTCTGGCTCTTCGCGCGCAAGTACAACAAGGGGTACTTTCAGGTGGCCGATTTTGCCGTGCCGGTGATGCCCATCGGACTTGGCGCCGGCCGGCTGGGCAACTTCATCAACGGCGAGCTCTGGGGCAAGCCCGCGGACCTGCCCTGGGCCATGGTCTTCCCGCGTGACCCGCGCGGGCTGGAGCGCCATCCCTCCCAGCTGTATGAACTGGCCCTGGAAGGCATCGCGCTCTTCGTGATTCTGTGGGTTTATTCCCGCCACCCGCGTCCCGCTGGCGCAGTCACCGGCCTCTTTGGGGCCGGCTATGGGGTGTTCCGCATCTTCGTGGAGTTTTTCCGTTCGCCCGACCCGCATATCGGTTATCTGGCCTTCGGCTGGGTAACCATGGGCCAGCTCTTGAGTATACCTCTGGTGATTGCCGGTGTTGGCCTGATGGTCTGGGCCTACCGTGGTGCCGGGAGCCAGACGTGAAACAGTATCTCGATCTTCTGCGTCAGGCGCGGGAAAACGGTGTCTACAAGCATGACCGTACGGGCACGGGCACCTACGGGCTCTTCGGCTATCAGATGCGTTTCGATCTGGCCCGGGGGTTTCCGCTGCTGACCACCAAGAAACTCCATTTGCGCTCCATTATTCACGAGCTGCTGTGGTTTCTCTCCGGGGATACCAATATCGATTATCTCAACCGGAACAAGGTTTCCATCTGGGATGAATGGGCCACCGAGGACGGTGAGCTGGGTCCGGTCTATGGCGAGCAGTGGCGGCGCTGGCCGGCGCCGGACGGGCGCACCATTGATCAGCTCAGCGAGGTGCTCCACGGCATCCGCACCAACCCGGATTCGCGCCGACTGGTGGTCTCGGCCTGGAATCCGGCCGTACTGCCGGAGCCCGGTCGGGCGCCCCACGAGAACGCCGGCCGGGGCCTTCAGGCCCTGCCGCCCTGTCACTGCCTGTTCCAGTTCCATGTGGCCGACGGGCGTTTGTCCTGCCAGCTTTATCAGCGCAGTGGTGATATCTTCATCGGGGTGCCGTTCAATATTGCCTCCTATGCGCTGCTGACCCTCATGGTGGCGCAGGTGTGTGATCTCGAACCCGGCGAGTTTGTCCATACCCTGGGTGACGCCCATCTGTACAGCAATCATCTGGAACAGGCGGATGAACAGCTGCAGCGACAACCGCGGGATCCGCCCACCATGAAACTCAATCCCGAAGTGGAGGATCTGTTCGCCTTCCGCTACGAGGATTTCGAACTGGTTGGCTATGATCCCCATCCACATATCAAGGCCCCGGTGGCGGTGTAGGAGGGATGATGTCCGTTGAACTGGCGCTCATGGTCGCCCGGGCCCGCAATCAGTGCATTGGGCGGAACAACGAACTGCCCTGGCGTCTGCCCGGTGATTTGCAGTATTTCAAGCGCGTTACCCGGGGCAAGCCCGTGATCATGGGCCGGCGTACCTGGGAATCGCTGAACCGGGCATTGCCGGGCCGGACCAATATTGTCATTACCCGGCGGCCGGATTACGAAGCCGAAGGCGGTGAGGTGGTGCACTCGCTCAACGAGGCGCTGGAGCTGGGTACCCAGGTGGCGGCCCGGGATGAAGCCGGCGAAGTGGTGGTCATCGGCGGCGCCGATATTTTCCGCGAGGCCTTGACGCGCGCGGACCGGGTTTACGTGACCGAGGTGCACGCGGACGTGGACGGGGATACCTTTTTCCCGGCCATGGAAGCCGGATACTGGCGTGAGTTTGAGCGTGATGATGATGCCGCCCAGCCGGGCGATGAATACGACTACAGTCTTGTCGTCTACGAACGAAGCCCACGCCGGCAATGATGTCCTCCGTGCCCGAGTCCGCAAGCCGAACCTGATTCCGGAGTCTTGTACCCATGGAACCCGCCGCCATCATCACCCTGATCGTCATCGGGGCCGTCTTCGTGACGCTGATCGGTACCCGTGTGCCGGCGGACATGGTGCTGGGCGCCGCTTTGACCCTGTTGCTGATCTCGGGGGTGCTCACGCCGCGCCAGGCGCTGGTGGGCTTCAGCAATCCGGGCGTGCTGACCGTGGCCGTGCTCTATATTCTCTCGGCCGGGCTCAAGCAGACCGGAGCGGTGCGCTGGATGGCGGACCACTTGCTGGGCATGCCGGGCAGCGCCGCCCGGGCTCAGGTGCGGCTGATTGGTCCGGCCGCCGGTCTCAGCGCCTTCATGAACAACACCGCCGTGGTGGCCATGTTCATTCCGGCGGTGCAGGAGTGGAGCCGGCGGCTGGGTATTTCCGCCTCGCGCTTGCTGATGCCGCTGTCCTGGTTCGCTATTCTGGGGGGAACCTGCACCCTGATCGGCACCAGCACCAATCTGGTCGTGGACGGGCTGATTCAGGACAAAACCGGTGAAGCGCTGGGCCTGTTCGAGCTGGCCTGGGTGGGTCTGCCCCTGCTCGCCGCCGGTGCCCTGGTGTTTCTGCTCATCAGCGCACGCTTGCTGCCCGAACGGGTGGGACTCATGCAGCAGGTGGAAAGCGCGCGCGAATACAGTGTGGACATGAAAGTGCCGGCGGGCAGCCCCCTGGCCGGCCAGACCATTGCCGAAGCTGGTCTGCGTCAGCTTGCCTACGGCTATCTCACCGAGCTTGAGCGTCAGGGTCGGCTGCTCACGGCGGTGGGCCCGGACACGATCCTGGAAAGTGGCGATTTGATCCGCTTTATCGGTGAACCCCGTTGCGCCGAAGAAGTGCGTGAGCTGCGTGGGCTGGCCCCCGCCCATGGCGGCACCGAGAAGCTCGAGCTGGAAAATCACAAGCGCTGCCTGATCGAGGTGGTGCTGGGCCCGGACTTTCCGGGGCTGGGCTACAATGTGCGCGAGACGCGCTTTCGTACCCATTACGGAGCCGCCATTCTCGCCATTTCCCGCCGGGGTGAACGCCTGTCCGGCAAGATCGGTGATATCCGCCTGCAGGTGGGTGATACGCTGCTGCTGGAAGGCAGTCCGGAGTTTGTGGAGCAGTACCGCTTCCGGCGTGATTTTCTGCTGGTCAGCCTGCTCAATGACAGCGGCCGCCCGGATCACCGCAAGGCGCCGCTGGCCGGGCTGATTCTCGCGGGCATGGTGGCGCTCAATATCACCGGCTTGCTGACGGTGTTCGAGGCGGCGCTGGTGGCCGCGGGCACCATGCTGCTTACACGCTGCGTTACCGCCATCCAGGCGCGGCGCGCCATTGATTATCAGGTGCTGATCGTCATCGCCGCTTCCTTTGCCCTGGGCCAGGCCATGGAGGTTTCCGGCGCGGCCGATCATATCGCCGACGTCCTGTTATTCGGGGGGATGCATCCCTGGGTCGCGCTGGCGCTGATCTATGCCATGACGGTGATCCTTACGGAACTCATTACCAACAACGCCACCGCCGTGCTGATGTTTCCCATCGCCGTGGCCATGGCCGGCCAGCTGGGCGTGAGTTTCATGCCCTATGTGGTGACGGTTATGTTCGCTGCTTCGGCAAGTTTCCTTTCACCCCTGGGATATCAGACCAATCTCATGGTCATGGGCCCCGGCGGTTATCATTTCACGGATTATCTGCGTGTGGGGCTGCCCATGACCCTGACCGCAGCCGTGGTGGTGGTGGGGCTGGTGCCGCTGGTCTGGTCTTTCTGAGCAGCGGGACTGATCAGTCTTCGCCCGCCGGCGCGGACGGCCGCGTCAGGCCATAAAAGCGAAACACCAGAACGGAAATCAGCGCGCCGCCCAGCGAGGCCAGCACGCCCAGGCCCAGATCCAGTGCCGGTTGATCGCCCAGTGCGGACTGGGCAGCGCCGCCCACCAGATTGATCACGCTGAAGACCAGCAGCACGACAAAGAGCCAGGCCAGAAGCAATTGCCACTGCACGGAACCGGCGGTGCGCTCGAAACTCGTCTGCACGGCTTCCAGGGGGGTCATGCCTTCCAGTGTGATCAGAAAGGAGGACAGGCTCAGGCGAATATAGGCCCAGATGCCCGGCAGAATCAGCATCAACAGACCCACATAGACGGCCACGGCCATGAGGGCATAGGCCAGCATGAGGATGGGCGCTACGCGCACACCCACGCCGATACATTCCATCAGGCTTCGCTGCACGCCGTGTTCGAGAGCATCCAGGCGGGCGATCAGCGCACCCGCCGAAAAGGGTTGCAGCAGGACCAGCACCACCGCACTGACGGTGGTGACATCCTGGAAAACGCCCTGCTCATTGAATTGCAGGGCCGGGCCCTGCCAGATCTGCACGGCCTCGCCGGCCAGGGCAAAAGGGGCCGTAACCAGCAGCAGCGGCCCGAGAAAGTTCCACCAGAAACGCAGGGCCTCGTGCACACGGGAGAGAATCAAGCCGGGAGATCCTTGCAGCGGTTTGCGGGGATTACCACCAATAGCCCCACATTTCCGGGTTGGCCCAGAAACGCGGGTTGTTCCAGGTGCGCACGAAGTTGTACGAAGCCAGTTCGTAACTGTACAGGACCATGCGCCGGCCTTCATTTTCGAAGCTCGCCTCGTGGCGCAGCCCCATGCCGAGAAAATCGGTACGGGACCAGCGCAGCCGGTCCGGTGCCAGCTGGGGCTGATAGACCACCACCAGGCTTTGCGTATGCAGGTTGCGCAGCCGGCCGATGAGTTCCTCGGCGGCGTGATGATTCATGTACTCGAGCTGCTCGGCCACGATGGCCATGTCGAAGCGGCCCAGTTTCTTCAGCTCGGGCAGGGGATCGACTTCCTGCACCTCGGTGAGCGCGCAGTCGTGATCCGTGCACCAGTGCTCCAGCAAGGGCACGGGCTGCTCGGACACGGACAACAAATGGCTCGGTTGATGGCTCTCGAGAATGGCGGCCAGGTGTTCCTGGGGCGATTCGGTGGCGGCTGACTTCGCTGCGGTATCCATGGAACTATACTCTAACGCCTCCCCAACCGCCTTGTCATGCCTGTCTCGCGCTGCCGGCGAATTTCTCGGAACGGGGTTGACTCTCCATAAAGAAATGATAATCATTATCATTAAAGATGATAAGGAGAGGGTCATGACCGAACAACAAGGCAGCACTACACGCTGGATTCCGGTGCATCGGCAGCGGTTGGACAGCCGTTATCTGTTCCGCCGCTCCAGCAGTGTGCTGATCGAACACGGTAGCGAGGTCTATCAGCTGCGCCGCACCCGGGCCGGCAAGCTGATCCTCACGAAGTAGCAAAAAATGAAATCACGGAAATCGGGTTCTCCCTGACAGGATCAGCCAGCCGACGCCAGCCAGTCCTTCTTTTTCATGGTATTGCCCGCAAGGGCTGGAGGTGTGTATGCGAATCTTCCCCGAGGAATACCACAGTGGTCCGGGCCGGGCCCACGCCGGCACGTTGTGGCACTGTCTGCGCGGACTCGGCGATACGGTATTCCGGATCCATGCGGAGCCGGTCGCGCTGACGCGCGCGCTGGCGTCCATGCCGCTGCTGAATATCCATGCCGGCAACCGGCTGGCGCGCAGCGCTGCCGCCTGTTGCCCACGTGAACGGGGTCCGGACGAGGACGGAGCCTGGCTCTACGGGGCTTCGCTGGAGTTGCATTACCGCCGGACCCCGGAGCTGATGCTGGCCACACTGCGGCCGCTGGATGCCGAACTGTCGGCACGGAGCCTGTTGTTGTTTGACCGCGCAGGAGAACTGGTGCAAGCCCTGGTGCCGGGTGAGCCCGCAACCGGACAGCGTCTGGAGCAACTGATCGGTGCCCACCTGCATCCACGCCAGGATTGTCTGCCGGAACTGGAAACGGCACCGGAGACACAACGGGCGCCGCGCGCCGGTGAGCTCAGTGAACTGGAACGTCACTGGTGTCAGTGCTTGAGCGAGGCGGAGTTCAGCCGGGAGCTGCAACGGCGGCGACTGGAGCGTGCCCGGGTGTATCACCGCATCGGTGATCAGTATGCCCTGCCCGTGGCTCCGGAAACCCTGCCTTCAGTGCTTGCCATGGCCCAGGCGCGCACCCTGGCGATCCGGATGACGCAGCTTTGGGCTCACGGGCGGCAGCGTTTCCACGCGGTGCCTCATGCCCGCGGCTGGCACGGTCGGCGCTTGTATTTCTGTCTGGGACCATCGCGCCACGAGTGGTCCTGTCCCCGCCTGGGCTCCGTATGGCGCGTGCGCCGACCCGGCCTGCGGGGCATCGAAACCAGTCTGGAAGTGCTGGATGATCAGGGCCGGCTGGCGCTGATCCTGGCGGCGGACGAGGAGCACCACTGGCGCCGTCTGCTGCGTGACAGTCTGTATCCGTCTTTCGACGGATAAAGCCGAGGGGCGAGGATCGAGGTGCCAGGGCCGAGGAGCTAGGCGAGAGGCGCGAGGAGCCAAGGGGGGATGAGCGTTTACAGGGTATTACGGCTCAAGATCCTGACCAGCACCTAGCACCTAGCACCTTCTATTTTTCATCCTTCCAGCAAGGCAATCAGATCACTGAGCTCGTGGAGGTTGTGGATGCGGTGCGGGTGCTCGGGGATGTGGCCGGGCCAGTCGTGGTCGAGCAGATTGGCCCAGACGGCGTGCCAGCCGTGCTCGCGCGCGGCATGGACGTCTTCTTCCGGATGATCGCCTACGTGGAGGGCACGTTCGGCGGCGATGCCGGTGGATTCCAGTGCCGCCTGGAACATGTCCGGCGCCGGCTTGCGTCGGCCCACGGTTTCCGCCGAGTGATGGAAACTGAACAGGTGATCAATGCCGATGCGCTCCAGATCGGCGTTGCCGTTGGTTAGTGCGCCCAGTTCATAGGAGTCCGCGAGCACTTCCAGAATGTCCAGTGCGCCGGGGAAGAAGACTACCTGGTTGCGCGCTTCGTGGAAGACGTGGAAGGCGTCCGTGGCCCGGGTCCGGGCCTCCTGGCGGGCATAGCCGGCCGCCTCGAAACCGGCCGCCATGGCGTCGCGGCGCAACGCGGTCAGGTTGTGCAGATAATCCGGATGCTCCGTGACCAGCTGATCGCGCAGCTGGCGGATCCGGTCGGCGCTCAACTGTTCCGCCACCTCCGGATGTTCGCGCTGAAGCCAGCCACTGGTGGTTTCCTCGGCCCGGCGAATCACTTCGTCCACGGGCCAGAGCGTGTTGTCCAGATCGAAGGTGATCAATTGCAAGCCCGGCATGGGCTTCAGTCTAGCCCACAAGCCGGCGCGGGAAAATCAGGCGGGCGCGGGGAGCGGTTCAGGTGCCGGATTCGTCGTCCCGATTCTTCTTCCGGGCACGCGGATGGGCATCATCATAGATGCGTGCGAGATGCTGAAAATCCAGATGGGTATAGATCTGGGTGGTGGACAGACTGCTGTGGCCCAGCAGCTCCTGAACCGCGCGCAGATCCCCGGAGGATTCGAGCATGTGCGTGGCGAAGGAATGGCGCAGCATGTGCGGGTGGAGTCGTCCGTCCAGGTTGCGCTGCACCGCCGCCCGGGCCAGGCGCTGCTGGACCCCCCTCGGGCCCAGCCGGTTGCCCCGGTGATTGAGGAAAAGCGCCCTTTCGTCGGGATCCTTCACCAGCGCCGGGCGGGCCTGGAGCCAGGCTCGTACCGCCTGCACCGCCGGGCACCCCACGGGCAGCCGCCGGGCCTTGTTGCCCTTGCCGGTCACCTCCACCTGGCCGACGTCGAGATCAATGGTGTCGGTATCCAGGGACAACAGTTCCGCCAGGCGCAATCCGGACGAATACAGCAGCTCCATCATGGCCTGATCGCGCAGGGCGAGGGGGTCGTCGTCGCCGGATTGCTCCAGCAAATGCCGGGTCTGGTCCGGGTCCAGGGTCGCGGGCAGGGGGCGGCCGCTACGCGGCGCGCTCAGTCCTTCCGCCGGGTTGTCGTGCACTCGAGCCTCCCGGATGAGCCAGCGGTAGAGCCCGCGCAGGCTGGACAACAGCCGCTGCAGGCTCTTGCCGGACAGCCCGCGCCGGTGCAGGGTGGCCACCAGCGCGCGGATGGTGTGCACATCCGCGTCTTCCCAGTGCTCGATACCGCGTTCGCGCAGGAAATTCGCGGCCTTGTGCAGATCCCGGCGGTAGCCGGCCAGGGTATGGGCCGACAGGCGTCTTTCGTGGGTCTGATCCGCGAGAAAGGCGTCCAGGGTTTCGGCCAGGCCGGCACGGGCAGTCATGATCAGGCCCGCTTGGCCTCCAGCGCCGGACTGGCTTGAAGGAAATCGGCCAGCCGCCGGCTCAGCACCTCGCCGATATGGGTCAGAAAGAGCGTGTCCATGGAACTGCGGAAATGGCGCGGATCCGTGCTGCCGATGGCCAGCAGGCCCTGACGGCCCTGCCATTCCAGCGGCACCATGGCCGCCGATTTGACGTTGTCCGCCGCTTCGGTGAAGAGCTCGCGCAGTTCTTCTTCGCGCAGAGAGCCGCACACCGCCCGATCGCCGCGCAACAGGTTGCGCAGGGCCTCGTGCAGGTCGGAAAAGGCCACGCAGCGCACCTGGCCACGAATATCGCCGGTCAGGTTCAGGTCCCGGTCATAGATCAGCAGACTGACGACGTCACTGCCGAAATCCTGCTTGAGGGAATCGATCAGGTTGCGGAACAGCTCCTCGCTGTTGCGTGCTTCCATGACCCGCAGCACCAGATTGCGGGTCTTGTCGAACAGCCGGTCATTGTCCCGGGCCACGTCCAGCAGGTGATGGAGCCGCTCGCGCAGTTCCTCGTTGCGCGTGCGCAGCACACTGGCCTGACGTTCCAGCAGCGACACCGCCTCGCCGCGCGCGTCCGGCAGGCGCAGGGTTTCCAGCAGCTCCGGGCGCTCATCGAAAAACTCCGGATGATCCCGCAGCCAGGCCGCCACCTGGTCCGCGTTGATGGTCTCGCCTTCACTCATGAGCGGGTCCGTCCCCCTGATTTTTCGTTATCGAGTTGAATGAAGCCATCATAGACGCGCGTGGCCGGACCTGTCATCCGCACCTGCCCGGAGCCGTTATAGGTCACCAGCAGGTCGCCGCCGGGCAGCGATACCCGGACGCGGTCGCTCAGCACCCCCCGGCGGCGGCCGCAGACCATGGCCGCGCAAGCGCCGGAGCCACAGGCCAGGGTTTCGCCCACGCCGCGTTCGTGTACGCGCAGCCGGATATGGTCGGGTTCGAGCACCTGCATGAAACCGGCATTGGCCTGTTCGGGGAAGTCCGGATGCTTTTCCAGCACCGGTCCCAGGGTGTTCACCGGGGCGCGCTCGAGATTGTCCACCAGCACCACGCAGTGCGGGTTGCCCAGCCCTACCGCCGAGATCTCCAGGGTCTCGCCCACCGCTTCCAGGGTATAGGTGTCCGCCTCCGCCTCGGCATTGAAGGGAATCTCGGACGGCGACCACAGCGGCTCGCCCATGGCCACGGTGACCTGGCCGTCCTCGGTCAGCGTGAGCGTCATTTCCCCGGCGGCGGTGGCCACGCGGATCTCGTCGCTGTCGATATAGCCCTGTTCGCGCACGAACCGGGCGAAACAGCGCGCGCCGTTGCCGCACTGATACACCTCGCCGCCGTCGGCGTTGAATACGCCATAACCGAAATCCACGCCCTCGCGCGGTGGCGGCTGCACCACCAGCAGCTGATCGAAGCCGATGCCGAAGTGCCGATCCGCCAGGCGGCGAATGGTGTCGGCCGCCAGGGGCAGGCCCTCGGCGGGCAGGGGCTGGCTCAGGGCGTCGAGCACCATGAAATCATTGCCCAGCCCGTGCATCTTGGTGAATCGCAGTTCCATGATGGTCCGGTCGTTATGAAGGGAGCGTTATTGTAGAGCCCGCCCGCCGGCGTCGGAACCCTGCCGGCTATGCGGATCCGTGCGCGAGCCAGTCCGCGATGACCCGCGCCAGCTCTTCGCCCTGGTCCTCTTGCAGGAAGTGACTGGCGCCGCGAATCGTGGTGTGGGGCTCGCCGTGCGCGCCCGGGATCAGTTCCTGAAAGACCCGGGCCAGCGGCGACATGATGGGGTCGCGGTCACTGAAAGCGGTCAGGAAGGGCTTGTCCCAGCGCACCAGGGTCTGCCAGGCCGCGCGGTTGGCGCGCAGTTCG
>Ga0207714_1000629_pt1 | contig 23910 bp, 23 predicted proteins | sample PonA232FremontCA_2_FD_187270 | JGI IMG/M metagenome (GOLD analysis project Ga0207714, IMG submission 187270) | Marine sediment microbial community from Fremont, CA, USA - Pond A23 Sediment 2 (SPAdes) | ecosystem: Environmental > Aquatic > Marine > Unclassified | place: USA: Fremont, California...
CGCCCCCGCCGAGGCCGTGATGATCGCGGCCCACGGATGGGATATTGCCGGCGCGTCCCGTGCCGGGCTCGCCACCGGATTCGTCGCGCGCCCCGGCTACTACCCCGACCCGCTCTTCCCGGCCCCCGACTACCGCGCGCCGGATCTGGCCGCGATGGTAGAGGCCATCAGCGCTTAGGGCAGGGCCGCCCCGAGGGGAAGGCCGCGGCCTTAACGCTCGGTGACGCCGGCTCCACTGGCTTGCGCCCTACTCGAAGAGGTGCCCGAACTTCGCCGCCTTGGTCTCAAGATAGCTGTGGTTATGCGGGTTGCGACCAACATTAATGGCCACCCGCTCGGCCACATCGACCCCGGCGCGCGCCAGCCCCTCGACCTTCTGCGGGTTGTTGGTCAGCAACCGCAAGCGCGCGATGCCGAGGGCCTGGAGCATGGCCGCGGCCACGGTGTAGTCCCTGGCATCAGCCTCGAAGCCTAGCGCCTCGTTGGCCTCCACGGTATCGGCGCCTTCGCGATCCTGGACCCCGTAGGCACGGATCTTATTCAACAGACCAATGCCCCGGCCCTCCTGGCGCAAATACACCAGGGCGCCACAACCCGCCTCGCCAATGGCGGCCATGGCCGCTTCGAGCTGGGGGCCGCAGTCGCAACGCTGGCTGAAAAGCGCATCCCCGGTCAGACATTCGGAGTGGACCCGAACCAGCGGCTCCAATGCCGACGCCACATCCCCAAGACTTAACGCGACGTGCTCACTCGCGTCATGGGCATCCTGGAAGCCATAGATCGTGAAACGACCCCAACGGGTCGGCAGGCGTGCCGACGCGGCGAGGTGGGCGCTGGTCTGCGACCTGGCGTCGTGGCTCATTCAGTGTCCCTTGTACGACATCGCGGCGTGCCACCGTCAAAGCCTAAAGGCTATCACGCCCCTCGACCCGGCGGCTTATCGAGATCCAGATCCGGACCGACCGGGATGATCCGCGTCGGATTCAGTTGCGGGTGACTGGTGTAGTAATGCCGCTTGATGTGGTCGATACTCACTGTCGCCGAGACACCGGGGACCTGATAGAGTTCCCGCAGGTAGCCACTGAGGTTGGGGTAGTCGCTGATCCGCCGTCGGTTACACTTAAAGTGGCCGACGTAGACGGCATCGAAGCGCACCAGCGTCGTGAACAGTCGCCAGTCAGCCTCCGTGATCGCCTCCCCAGTTAGATAACGCTGCCGGCCCAGCAACCCATCGAGCTCATCGAGGCAGTCGAAGATCTGGGTGACCGCCTGCTCGTAGGCGTGCTGGGTGGTGGCAAAACCGGCCTTATAGACGCCGTTATTAACAGCATCATAGATCCGGGCATTGAGCGCATCGATACGTTCGCGCCGGTCAGCGGGATAGTAGTCGGTGGCGTCGCTGGCCCAGGCCTGGAACGCGTGATTCAGCATGCGAATCAGATCCGCGGACTCGTTGTTCACGAGCGTTCCCGTGCGCCGATCCCATAGGGCCGGCACGGTCACGCGCCCGGTATAGTCGGGCTTGGCGCGCTGATAGACCTGGTGCAGGTAATCGCAGCCATTGACATGATCCAGCGTCGCCCCCGGGTAATCGGGACCGAACTGCCAGCCGTACTCGCCCATGTAGGGATGGACAACGGAGACGCTGATGGCCTCCTCCAGCCCCTTGAGCTGACGCATGATCAACGCGCGATGGGCCCAGGGACAGGCCAGCGAGACATACAGATGGTAGCGCCCGGCCGCCGCCGGGAACCGGGCATTCGGCTCCGGCTCAACCCACTCCCGGAAGGCCGGGTCGGGGCGCACGAAATGCCCGCCATGGCTGTCGGTGTCATACCACTGGTCGTACCAGACCCCCTCGATCAATAGGCCCATTGGTAGCCCTCCTTACAGCCCCGCCGCAGCGGCGGGGTAACAGTCGATCTAGCTTTTCAAACGCACGACCACATCCGCGACGTGCCGTCCCTGGAAGCGAGCGATGGCGAGCTCGTTGTCGCTCGGCTGCCGGCTGCCATCAGCACCCGCGAGCGTGGTGGCGCCGTAGGGCGTGCCCCCGGTAATCTCGTTCATATTACTGAGCTCGGGGCAACTATAGGGCACCCCGACCACCACCATGCCGTGATGGAACAGCGTGGTGTGGAAGGAGGTCAGGGTCGTTTCCTGGCCGCCGTGCTGCGAGCTGGTGCTGGCGAAGACGCTGGCGACCTTGCCGATGAGCTCGCCGTTGAACCAGAGGCTTCCCGTCTGGTCGAGGAACTGGCGCATCTGGGCCGCCATATTGCCGAATCGCGTCGGCGTGCCGAAGATAATGGCATCGTAGTTGGCAAGCTCGCCGGGCTCGGCAACGGGCGCCTGCTGATCCAGCTTGGCTCCGGCCGCCCAAGCCGTATTCTCCGTCATGAGCTCCGGGACGCGCTTGAGCGTCACATCGGTGCCCGCCACCTCGCGGGCGCCCTCGACGATGGACTCGGCGAGGCGCTCCACGTGGCCCCAGGTGCTGTAATACACGACGAGTACGTTCGCCATAGCCTGCCTCCGTTGCTGTTGATGACCAGCGACAGCATCGCCCGACGCGGCATTGCGCACAATCGCCGTATCTGAGAACTTATTGTTTCCCCAAACGAAACGATAGCTATGGATCGCTTCAACGCCATGCAGGCGTTTCGCGCCGTCGCGGAGCTGGGCAACCTCACCGCGGCTGCTAAGCGCCTCAATCTATCGAAGTCCGTGGTGAGCAAGCAGATCGCGGCCCTGGAGCAGCACCTGGGCGTGCGGCTACTCAATCGCACCACGCGGCGTGTGCGCCTGACGGACGCCGGTCAGCACTACCACGAACGTTGCGCCCACATCCTCGGCGAGCTAGAGGATCTGGAAGGCGCCATGCAGGCGGTCCATGAGCAACCGACCGGCCAGCTCCGCGTCACGGTGCCGGTATCGTTCGGCCAACGACATCTCGCCCCACTGCTGCCGGGCTTTCTGGCCGCTTATCCCGGGATTAACGTCGATATCACCCTCGACGACCGACATATCGATCTGGTGGCGGCCGGCATGGACGCCGCCGTGCGCATCAGCGAGCTTGGGGATTCCAGTCTTATCGCCCGGCGCCTCGGCGCCTGCGAGGGCTGGATCGCCGCCGCCCCGGATTATCTGGCACGTAACGGCACACCTCTTGAGCCGCAGGATCTGGCCCATCACAACTGCCTGGTCTACGCCTACGCCCCCCACGCCAGTGAGTGGGCCTTCACCGACGCCGCCAGGCGCCCCCAGCGCGTCGCCGTCAGCGGCAACCTGCGGGCCAACAACGGCGAGACATTGATCCAGGCGGCCGTCCAGGGGACGGGCATCATCCGGGTGCCCGACTTCCTCGCCGCGGATGCCGTCGATGACGGCCGCCTGGAGCGCGTTCTGAGCGCCTACGGCACGGACAACCCGGGCATCTACATCGTCTACCCCTACACGCGTCACGTCTCCGCGCGCCTGCGAGCGTTCATCGACTACCTCAGCAACGCATTCCGGGGAAACGGCACCGGCGGAGGGCTAGGGAGACGCTGAATAATTCTCGTGGGCCTCTGCGCGTAACGGCGGCGCTGTGGCAACGCGGGCTTCGCAGTGAATGGCGGTCGCCAGCTACAAGAAGCCCAACGCCGCCCACAGCGCCGCCGTGGCGCGCCCTTCGGGAGCGCTGGGCGCGTGCGCAGTCGGCGTCGCAAAGCCTGACGGTCATGCCGGTACAGCACAATGCGCCGCGCCCAGCGTGGGTGCGCGCCCAGCGGCCAGAGGCTCGCGCGAATTGTTCAGCGTCTCCCTAGAGCGCGCTGGGGCCGTCACCCCCCTCCTCGGGCTCGTCCTCACTCAAGCCCGCGGCCGCCCCCGCGGCCTGGGCGACGCCCTTGAGCAGATCCCATTCCGCGCGTATTCGGCGCAGGCTGCGGTGCCAGGCATCGTGCTCGCCCTCATCCCAGCTGGTGCCGCTCTCTAGCCCCTGGTAGATCGCCAGCGCCCGATCCGCGCAGGCCTGCCTATCGAAGCGATCGGCCGTTGCCGCCACCGCCTCGCGGCACTGCCGCCGGGCATCGCCATCAAGGGCCAGCAGCCCCGCGGTGGCCTCAGCAAAGGCAGCCGCGTCCTGGCACGCGAGTAGGCGCCCATTGGCCCCATCCCGCACGACCTCGCGAGCGCCCGGGGCATCGAGGGCGACCACGGGCAGCCCCGCCGCCATCGCCTCGGCGAGGACCATGCCCTGGGTCTCCGTCAACGAGGCAAAGGCAAAGACATCCATGGCGTGATAGGCATCGACCAGATCGCGACCGCTGAGCTGGCCCGCGAAATGCAGACGGTCCCCGACGTCGGCCTGTTCGAACACGCGCGCTATGTCATCGGCCGACGGCCCGCTACCCACCACCAGGCAGTGCGCCTCCGGCCGCGCGCTTGCCAACCGGGCCAGGGCGTCAGCGAGGAAGGTGAGATTCTTCTCGGGCGCGAGCCGACCGAGATGCCCCACCACGGGGGCATCGGTCGGGATGCCCAGCCAGTCGCGGATACGTCGACCATCGCCGTGTGCGAACTCGGCCGTGGCCACCCCCGTCGGCACCACATCCACGGGCGTGGTCACGCCCCGCTCGGCCAGGACCCCGGCGATGCTCTCGCTGGGAGCCACCACGTGATCGCAGACATTGGCGTAGCTCGTTGAGAGCTGGACGACGAAACGCTTGAGCGCCTCCGAGTCCCCCGGGACGTAGTGGGTGTAGTCCTCGTACATGGTGTGGTGGGTAAAGACCAGCGGACAGGACTGCCAGGAGGCGACCCGCAAGGCCGCTGAGCCGACCAAGAAGGGGTGGTGCGAATGCACGATAGCGGGCTCGAACTGGCGGACGGCGCGTTCCAGGTGCCCGGGAACCGGCAGCACCACGGAGAAGTCGCTGCCGTTGAAGTTCTGAATGGCCGGGATGCGCACCACATCCGGCTCATCCTCGGGCATGCCCGGGAATTCCGGGGCGACCACAAGCACCGAGTGACCGCGGGCGCGGTAACACGCCGTGAACGCGGCGATGGAGCGGGCGACGCCGCCGACGTGAGGCCAGTAGGTGTTGGTCATCATGAGGATATTCATGACCCCCTCCTGAGCAGCCTCAGGGCACGCTAGGCGCGCGCCTGACCTCAACGCTGTCGGCATCGACCGCTGCCGCCACCGGCTCTAGCCCGGCGCCGCCGACCTGGAGCCAGGCCGGCAGGCGCTCACCGTCAATGGCCCAGGATACCCGCACCTTCTGCCCCCCTTCCGGGGTGACCGTGACCCGCACGGGGCCATAGGGCGTCGGTGTCGGCCCGAAACGCACCGGTTGCCCGGCACGGAGCCAGCGTGGCGGAATGCCGCCCGCGATGATGAGCCCATCATCAACCTCGCGGGCGAAGGCGTTGCGCACGATCGCCACCCACTCGGCGGCGGCCCAGACGTGCTGGCCGTCGCCCATGCAACCGCCCCTGGTGCGCGGGTGGATGGCCTCTGGCCATTGGCCCGTGGCACTGGCCAAATCGGCGACGGCGTCCATGAGCTCAAAGCAGCGAGCATCGCCAGCGCGCATGAGCACCTGCGCCATATGCAACGTCAGATAGGCGTTGACGCCGGAATGGATCATGTCCTGGAAGAAGCCGCCATGCACCCGGGTGTGGCGATAGAGGTACTCGACGGTGCCCATCAGGGCGGGATCAAGCGGCGAGCGCAGCTGGAGCGGATAGCCCGCGGCCAAGGTACCGACGGCGCCGGCATCCAGCCGCCGATAGGGCGAGGCGGGCATGGCCGCACACCCCAGGCGCTCGGCATCGCGATGGAAGCAACGTTCCAGCGTCGCCTCCAGATCGGCGGCCTCACACCGCGCCCGCTCGCCAGCCTCGTCGTCACCGGCGGCCTCGAAGACCGGCGCCATGGCACGCAGGCCGGCAACGGCCCAGAGGTCATCCCAGTAGTAGTAATCATTGGGGCCAAAATGCTCGGCGCTAAAGCCCGCCGGCAGCAGCCCGGCGTGGGGTTCCGCCGTTCTGGCGGCGGTGCGCTTGCGCGCGATCCAGCGGGCGCCGCGCCGCAGGCCGCGCAGCCAATCCGTGGGCAGGGCCTCGCCGGTCAGCGCGGCGAAGCGGGCCATGATCCAAAGCACCTGCCCATTCGAGTCCCACTCGCCCTCCTGGGAGTGATAGTAACCCGTGGCCGGGTTCTGGCGCGGCGTAAACAGCGCCAGCGCACGGCGCCCACGCTCGGTCAGTCCCGCGTCCAGCAGGGCACTCACGATGAAGGCCGCATCGCGGAACCAGAACCGCTTATAGGTATAGGGACCCGGTACGACGTCATTGACCGTGTGCAGCACTAGGGTGCGCAAGGCGGCATCGTAGAGGAACCGGTCGCGGCCATCGGGGCAATCCAGCGCAGCCGTATCGGCTAGGGCGTCGGACCATTTCGCCTCAGCCTGCTCCTCGGCGTCGGGGAGGGGGACCGTCAGCGTTAGCTCGCGCGCTTGCCCCGGCTCGATGCGAAAGCATGCCGCCGCAGTCGCCAGCCCCACCTGGCAGCGGCCCTGCCGGGCCTCGGGCGCATCCTGGAGATGCATGGCCACGTCGCCGTGCTGATAATCCGAGACCATGTGCCGGTCCGGGGGCTGATCGAATCGCACGCGATCCGTGCCCTCGATATGCCAACCCTGGTCATCCGGGGTCAGGCCCACCTCATGGATGAAACTCACACCTTCGGGGTTGTAGGGCCTAACCGCGAGCACCAGTTCCCCGCCGGTTGGCGCATAGGCCGTGTAACTCAGCCTCAGCTGGAAATCGGCGCCCTCGCGCTCGACCCAGGCGCGCTGGTGCACGCGCGAATCGCCCTCGCGCGCCTCGGACTCAACAGCTACGCCGCCGGCCGTATCGAGCACCTGGGAGGCCCAGCTGGCACGCGAGGGAAACAGCGGCTGAGCGCCGTCGCCCATGACCCAGGCGTCCAGCGACCATCGGTCCAGCAGCGGCGTCACGAGCCCGCGCGGATCGATGATGGGGAGCTCGGAGCAATCGGGACGCCCCACGGCCGTCCAATTGCGATGCGTCAGATTGACATGGGTCACCGAGAAGGCCCGCGGTAGGAAGGCATCGCTGTAGGGATCGAACTGCTCCTCGATCCAGTACGGCCAGACCCAATCCAGGTTGTGCTGAATGACGCGCGTATTGAGCAGACCGCGCGCGTGGAACAGCGCGCCAGCCCGAAGGAGCTCGATGGGCTCGGAGACCTCCGAGGGCTGGGCGAACTGCCGCAAGCGCGCCATGAAGGCCAGTGGATCGAGGAAACCATGCTGGCGCGCGGCGCGGCGCACGAGCCATTTCCAGGGTAACCAGCGCCAGGGTACGGCCATTCGCCTCCTCCGTTGACTAATGCATGGGGCCTGACGCCGCTATAGCGAGGCTTACGGGCACTCGATCAGCCGCTCGGTGAGCGGCTGGCGCCGGGTCTGCGGCTGCTCGTCGGGATAGCCGTACCAGATCAGCCCCACCACTGTCTCGACGCCCGAATCGATGCCTACGGCCTGGTAGAAACGCGGTTCACGCGTTACCGCTCCGGTCGTCCATTTCATCCCGACCGCCGCGCTCCAAAGATAGAGCGCTATGTTGTGAATGGCACAGGCGCAGGCCGCGTAGTCCTCCCACGCCTGCAGCTCGTTGGTGGCGTTGACACGGGTCACGACCAGCCAGCCGGGAATCGCCTGCCAACTGTTGGCCTTGGCCTCGGCCGCCTCTTCACCGCGGCGCGCCGCAACGAGCTCGCGGTTGAGCGACACGATGGCCGCCTTCGTCCGCTCACCGATGATGTAGAAACGCCACGGCTCGGTGCGGTGATGATTGGGCGCCCAACGAGCCAGCTCAAGGGCCTCCATGAGCACCGAACGCGGTGGCGATTCCGCGCGGAAGCGATTGACCGTCCGCCGTCCGGCGACAAGCCCGGCCGCGTATTCGGGCTGCGGCACGGGACGATGCGAGTCACTGATATCGGCGCGCATAAACCTCCTCATCATTGCCGACACCGAGGCTGGGCTCGGTATACCTTGGCCTCGGTGACCCCATTGGTCCAGGGCTGCGAAATGCGTCACGCTGGCCGTAGGCCTAGGCGTCTATCCTGGTGGCGACCATTGAGGGGGGCAAGCCATGCATCGTGAGACCTACCACCTGAGCACGACCCATGAACGGACCGGTGACGAGCCCAGCGCCGAATGGGTGCACACCTGCCTGGCTAATGCGCGCGCGGCATTCCTCCAACAACTCGGGCTCACCAGCGCCCGGCTCCGGGCCGAAGGGCTGCGCCTCGGCTTTCACCCCGAGGGCAGCGCACTGCCTTTGGCCACGTCGGTAAGGCATACCCTGGGGATCACACTGACACTACGATCAGCCGGCGATAACTTCGCCTTTACGGAGCGCTTATACGACGCCGGGGAGCAATGGCAGCCCTTCTGGCACGGACTCACCCGGGTGTGGGCCGAGGCGCAGGGGCAGCGCCAATCCTTGCCGCCGGACCTCGTTCACGAGCTCGAGGCCTGGCTCCACCTCGGCCGAGGCACCGTTCCGGTAGCATCGGTAACGGCTGAGCAGCTGGCCACGGGCTCGTAAGCCAACCGCTCAAAACCCACACAGCTAGAAATTCGATACAAAACTCGTACAATAGGGCGAAACTAAGGCCACTCGAGACGGGTATGAACGAGCACGGGCTGGCGGAACACTTCCGCGCCATCATCGCGAGCTGCGGCGAAGACCCCGAGCGCGAAGGACTAGCCAAGACGCCCGAGCGGGCGGCGGAGGCCTTCGATTTCCTAACTCATGGCTACCAGCAGGATCTGTGGGCCCTGGTAAACGGCGCCTTATTCGAGTCGGATATCGACGAGATGGTCATCGTCCGTGATATCGAGTTCTACTCGTTGTGCGAGCACCACGTGCTGCCGTTCTTCGGCCGGGCCCAGGTCGCCTACATACCCAACGGCCAGGTCCTTGGGCTATCCAAGATCGCGCGCATCATCGACATGTACGCGCGCCGGCTCCAGATCCAGGAGACCCTGACCAAGCAGATCGCCGAGGCTATTCAAGAGGTCACCCAGGCCCGAGGCGTCGCGGTTCAGATCAACGCCTCTCATATGTGCATGATGATGCGCGGCGTGTGCAAGCAAAACTCCGAGATGAGCAGCTCCGTCATGCTGGGCGCCTTCCGGGAGTCGGAGTCCACGCGTAACGAATTCCTGCAGCTCATTCGCTGAATGGCCATGGCGTCGCCCTCTCAGACCACGTCCGGCTTTGATCTCTCGCGAATCCGTATCAAGGACTTACGGCTGCGCACCTTCGTCGGCTTTAACGACGAGGAGCAGCGCAAACGCCAGGATGTGGTCATCAATATCCACATCGATTATGACGCCGCGGCCGCCGCGCGCGATGACTCGGTGGCCAAGGCCCTGGACTACAAGGCCATTACCAAATCGGTTATCGCCCTCGTTGAGGACAACCGCTTCCTGCTGTTGGAGAAGTTGGTGCACGATGTGCTCATACAGGTCCTGGACTACCCGGGCGTCCAGCGAGCCGAGGTGGAGGTCGACAAGCCCCATGCCTTGCGCTTCACCGAATCCGTCTCGCTGACCATGTCCGGATCACGCGAGGGGCTGGTATAGCGCTCGCACCATCGCCACCATTAGTGACATGAGGCCATGACCGTGGATTGCCCGTTCTGCCGCATCGTGACTGGCGACGACACGGCCGACGAGCTCTACCGGGATGAATACGCGGTGGCGTTTCGCGATATCAACCCGCAGACGCCCGTCCACCTCCTCGTCATACCACGCCGCCATATCGCCTCACTCGCCGAGGTCAGCGACGGGGAGGTACACCTATTGGGCCATCTCCAGGTGATTGCGGCCCAGCTCGCCGAGCAACTCGATCTAGCGCGCGATGGCTACCGTTGCGTTATCAACTGTGGCCGCCACGGCGGGCAAACCGTGCACCACTTCCATCTGCATCTACTCGCTGGGCGCGCCATGGGCTGGCCGCCGTTCCCGCGCTCATGACCCGCTCACAACGCGGCCCACGGCCAGCAACGCAAACCCGAGCAGGACCACCCCCGTTGCGGCCTGCATGAAAGCCGCCCGTGTTCGAAGCCACGCCAGCGAGGACGGCTGCGTCGCTAGGCCGGCGATGAGCGAATACCAGAGGCCATCGACGGCAACGGGAATGGCGACCAGGCCGAACATCGGCGCATGACCCGAAGCGGCGCCGGTGAACGGCGCGAAGAGCGCCAGGAAAAAGCCTGCGACCTTGGGATTGGTCAGCGCGATCAAGAGGCCATCGCGCATCGCTGACGCTACGCCTACCTGGCTGGGCGGCGCGGCACCGAACGCGGGCGCCGCCGCTCGGCGTGCTTGCGATAACGAGCGCACGCCGAGCCAGACCAGGTAGACAGCACCCGCGAGGGTAATCAGCCGCTCAGTCGCCGGATACTGGCGCAGCCAGACGGCCAACCCGGTCACCGTTGCCAGGGCGTACAGGCCAATGCCGGCGGCATGGGACCAGGCCGCGGCGAGGCCCGCCGCGCGGCCACTGGTCAGGGCATGGCGCAGGACCACGGCGAGGCTCGGGCCCGGAACCATGGCCGCGAGGGCACAGACGCCGACTACGGCGAGCCATCCGCTCGCGGCCACGTCCACTCCTCCCGATCCGTCGTTGGATTCATGCCTTACTCGACGCCGAGGCCGGCACCTCCGCCCCGCCCCACCCACGCCATCGTTACGCTGGCGGCGGCGTGATGAGGGCGGGGCCTCGCTAGAGCCGGCAAGCCCTAGTCGTTGGAATTGGCACCGGCCGGCATTCGGCGCACCCTGTCGCGCCCGGCCTCCTTGGCCGCGTAGAGGGCCCGATCGACACGCGCCAGCAGGGAGTCCACCGTGTCGTCTTCGGGCCGTGCCTCGGAGACCCCAAAGCTGGCCGTGACATGGACCGAGCTCCCGTCGATGGCGATCGGCGTCGCCGCTAGGCGCTGACGCAGGCGTTCCGCCAGGGCATAGGCGCCGTCGATGCCGGTCTCCGGCAGCAGGATCGTGAACTCCTCGCCGCCGATGCGGGCGGCAAAGTCCTGCTCCCGGAGGGTTTGACGACATAGCGCGCCGATCGAGCGTATGACGGTATCGCCGGCCGCATGGCCGAGCGAGTCGTTGAGCCCCTTGAACGCATCTAGATCGAACAGGACCAGCGACAGCGGCCGGCCATAGCGTTGGCATCGCCCCAGCTCGCGCGCCGCTTGCTCGAAGAAGTGGCGCCGATTGGGCATGTCGCTGAGCGCATCGTGACTCGCCAGGTGACGGAGCTGGCTCTCCAGCTCGATACGCCGCTCAATCTCCCGCTCCAGGTTCAGGCGTATCCGCTTGCTCTCGGTGATATCGATCTGGATGCCGGTATAGCCCAGCAGGCCCTCGTGCTCGTCACGGTCCGCATGAACCGATAACCGCACCCAGTAGGATCCGCCATCGCGCCCATAATTGAGGATCTCGACGACGAACGGCTCATCACGAGCCAGCCGATCGCGCATCAGGGCCACGGTGTCGGGATCCGTGTCGGGCCCTTGCAGCATCTGCCCCGGCTTGCGGCCCTGGAGCTCGCTGAGGCTGTAGCCGCTCACGCGGATCAGCGCCGAATTGCACCAGGTAATCAAGCCGTCCGGGTCGGTCATGATGATGGCCTCGGCGGTCTCCTCCAGCGCCAGGGCGACGCGCCGCTGATGCCGGGCGTCAACCCACTCCTCAGTGATGTCGCGAAAGACGCCGAGCAGGTACCCTGGATGATCACGCTCGCGGACGACGTATTCGCCAATCGATCGAACATAGCGAACTTCACCGTCGTGGCGGCGCAGGCGGGCCACGAAATCAACGTATTCGCCCGTCCGACGCAGGTAATCGAACTTCTCGCGCACTCGGTCTTGATCGGCTGCCAGGTAGTACGCCAGCGCGGTCTCGACATCGGGTTGGGGGGCGCCGGGATCGAGTCCATGGATACGAAAGACCTGCGGCGACCAGAACAGCGAGTCGTCGGCGAGATCCAAACACCAGTGCCCCGAGGCACTCAGACGCTCACTGTGGGTAATGATCTGCTCCGAGCTCAGCACCGGCCCACCTCGGGCACAGAACGCGCCTCAGCCATTCGCCGGCTCCTCTACATCGGCTATGGAGCCGATTCTACACGACCTCAAAAACCGGTCAGTACCAGCTTGCCACGGGAGCGCCCCGATTCGATGAGCGCATGCGCTGCCTGGATGGTAGCGGCATCAATACGCCCGTAGTGCTGTTGCAGCGTGCTCCGGAGCACGCCCGCATCGACGAGAGCGGCGGCCTCGTTGAGCAGCCGCTGCTGGGCGCTCTTATCCGGCGTATCGAACAGGCTCCTGGTGAACATCAGCTCCCAGTGCAGGGACAGGCTCTTGGGCTTGAGCTTGCTGACATCCAGCGACGGCGGATCGTCGATGAGCGCGAGCCGGCCCTGCGGCACCAGGCAGGCCACGATCTCGTCGAGGTGATCATCGGTGTTGGTCAGGCTCGCGGCGTAGAACGGCGCCGTCAGACCGGCATCGACGAGCTCGCTCGATAGCGCCCGCGTGTGATCCAACACCGTATGGGCGCCCAGCGAGCGCACCCAGTCGGCTGTCCCGGCACGCGCGGCCGTCGCGATGATGTGCAGGCCCGTAAGCCGTGCCGCCAGCTGGATCAGGATCGAGCCCACGCCGCCGCCCGCGCCGACGATTAGCAGACTCCCCGCCGACGGCGATTTCCCCGGGGCAACACCCAGGCGCTCGAAGAGCAGCTCCCAGGCCGTGATCGTCGTCAGCGGCAGGGCCGCTGCCTGCTCGAAGTCCAGGCTCTGGGGCTTGTGGCCCACGATGCGGGCATCCACCAGCTGATACTCGGCATTGCTGCCAGCCCGGGTGATCTCGCCCGCGTACCACACGGCATCACCCGGCTGGAAGCCATCGACCTCGAGACCGGTCTCGACCACGACGCCGGCTGCATCCCAACCGAGGATCTTGGCCTGATCCGCAGGGCCCGCCTGCGGCGCCACCCCGCGCCGCACCTTGGTATCGATGGGATTGACCGAGACCGCACGCACCTCGACGAGCAGGTCATGCCCCGTCGGCGTGGGCGCCTCGACCTCGATATCCACCAACGCCCCGTCGGCATCGACAGGACCGGGCTGATAGTAGGCTACCGCCTTCATGGCATCTCCTCGTGGCTAGTGGGTCGCACATGCCGATGATGGACGCTTTGGGCCAGCGCGACGAGGGTGTGGCGAGGCTTACTAGAGCAAGCGAATAACCACGGGGCAAGGTAATCAAGCGGGACCCTTAAACCGGCGGCGGCACGCCACGACGCAGGGCGGGCCGTCGAAAGCAGTAATCCGGGGGTAGGTATTGCCAGACAGACTTGCGCCGCCGCCTCATCATGGGCGCCGTGCTGGCAAGGCTTGTAACGATGGGAGCACTAATGCGCCCGAGGCCAAGGACCGGCCCCGGGCGACCCGGCGTGGTAACGGAGGCGCTCAGGCGGCCTTGAGAGCGGCCTCAGCCTCGGAGCGCAGGGCGTTGGTGCCCGCCTCATCGAGCATGCCGACGCGCATGCGCCGATAGAGGATATCGTCAATGAGGCAGGCGCCCTCGTAGCTGACCGCCCAGTTCAGCTCGGCCTGGATGTACGGCAGATTGGCGACGAGCCGGTCGGTCGTCCCCTGCTTCAGCACGACATGGGCACGGTCGCCGTAGGCCTCCCACAGGTGCGCGGCGATATCGTCCGGCAGCCCCTTGATCGCGGCCTCCGCGGCCTGCTTATCGCCGTCCGCGCCCGGCAGGCGCAGGTCGTGCGTACCACACGCACCGGCCTGGAGCTCGGGATTCGCCGCCACGAGCTGATCCATCAGGTCCTCGGCCATGCGCCGCCAGGTGGTCCACTTACCGCCCGTCAGCGTCATCAGGCCGTTCTCGTTGAGTATGACGTGATCGCGGCTGAGCTGCGAGGTCGACTCAGCGCCGGGCTGCTTCACCAGCGGTCGTAGCCCCGAGTAGGTCGCACTGATCTCCTCGCGGCTCAGGGATTCATCCAGCCACTCGTTGACGTGCTTGATGATGTAGTCGATCTCCTCGTCGGTGGCGACCGGATCATCGGTGAGCTCCGCCTGCTGATCGGTCGTGCCGACGATGGTCTTGCCGAGCCAGGGCAGGATAAACAGCACGCGACCGTCGTCGGTCTCCGGCACCAGGATGCCGTGCCCCTCGGGCAGCATGTCCTTGTCGAAGGCGACGTGGATACCGCTGGACACGCTCATCAGGGACTCGGCGTCGGGATCGGCCATGTGCCGGAGGTGATCCGTCCATGGGCCCGTGCAATTGACCACGACCCGGGCGTTAATGGTCAGCGCCTCGCCGCCGATGTGATCGGTGCAGTGGGCGCCGCACACGCGGCCGTGGTCATCCTTAATGAGCTCGTCGACGCTGGTGTAGTTGAGGGCATGGGCGCCCTGCTCGATGGCGGAGCGCACCATGGACACGCCGAAACGGGCGTCATCGAACTGGCCGTCCATGTAGCTGACGCCGCCCTTGAGCTGGTCGAGCTTCAGCGTGGGGCAGGCCCGCTGGATGGATGACTTGCTCTCGATCCCGGCCTTACCCAGGCGCTCAGAGCCCGAGAGCCGTTCGTAGAGCCACAGCCCGACGTAGTAATAGGGGATGCCCAGCCAACCCTTGACGGGCGTAATCAGCGTCAGCGGCCAGGCGAGATGCGGCGCCATGTTGAGCATGCGCTTGCGCTCGGCCAGCGCCTCCTTGACCAGCTGATACTTGCCGACATCGAATGACTTGACCGCCTGCTCCAGATAGCGCACACCGCCGTGGATCAGCTTGGTCGATCGGCTGGAGGTCCCGGCCATGAAATCCTGCCGATCCACCAACGCGACAGTCAGGCCGCGGCTGAGCGCATCCAGGGCTACGCCGGCGCCGCTCGCCCCGCCGCCAACAACCAGGACATCGACATCCGCGGATCGCAAAGCGGCCACGTGGGTCTGGCGATCCCACGGCGCGACGTGATCGGTGGCGCCAGATTGTGCCATCAGGAGACTCCCTTGCCTTGGTTTTGTGTCGAGGCTGCGCCGGCACGCCCATATCGCGAGTACCGCCGAGCCGCGACTGCCGTGATCGATATCGGCGAGCGGCGCGCGACGCCCCTCGCCCGAGCATGGGCTAAACGCTAGCGTGCCTGCCCCCGTCAATCAATCACGCAGTGCAGCATAATCGCTCCCCACACCCGACAGCGGTAAGACCGAACGCCAAACTTGCGCGATTAGACGTTTGCCGTTCCCCCATGGCCCCACAGCGGTGGCTCCAGCACCGCGTTGGCGGGGTCGTCGAGAACGGCGCGGGCGAAGGCCAGGAGCTCGACCTCCCCCGGCGCGTGCCATTCGCGGCTGCGGCCATTGTAGAGCCCATGCTTGCCGATCCCGACCACCAGCGCCTCGCGCGCCGCCGGGGTTGCCCGTTCACCCAGCACACCCCGGCTGACGGCGAGCGCGAGGGCGAACAACGCAAGGACCTCATGGCGCGGCCTGACACCGAAACGACCATCGAGGCGAGGAGCATACGCTTGCCAGGCGTGGCCCATCACCGCCTCGGCGATCCGCGTGCTATCACCGGCGAGTCCCGCGTGATCGAGCAGGTTGGCGGCCGTCACCACGGCCCGGGAATGCCGCCAGCTATTGCGAATCGTCCGTATCAGCCCGAACATCGGGTCACTCCCTCGTGCGCGTACCTATCGATTTGGAGGCGTCTACCGCCCTTCCCTGGGCACCAGCGGGGTAGCCGGGTGCGACCAGCTCACGGCAACGTATCGCGCGTGCCACCCACCCGCTTGAAGTATAGTTGCGACGGTCTCACAGGGCGGCCCCGCCGCGTGGCGTAACCATACATCACCAACGCAGCGCTGTGGCCTGCCCCGGCCGTGCGCGACCCATCAAGCCATCGATCGCGAGCGCTCGTCCGAGCCCCCGCGCCGCCGCGGCAGTTATCAAACGGGGCCAGAGGGGGTGCCACCGCCAACGCCGATGATGCGTTCGAACAGATCGTACGCATGGGTGGTGGTCTCCGGCTCGCCGGGGACGATGCGATAGCTGCGCAGGCCATCGGGGGTACGGGCCGCACGCAGCATCAGCCGATGCGAGTCGTGCCATGCCGCCAGGGCGGCCGCGAACTCATGTAGATGCGTTACATAGACCGCATGCGCCCCGTGGGCGTGTAAGGCCGTCGCGACGTCCTGGAGTATGCGCGCGCCCTCGCGCTGATTCGTTACGGCACAGGACTCATTGGATAGCAACAAGGCCCGCGGCGTTAAACGCTCAACGCAATCGCTCAGGCGTGCCAGCTCCTCATCGAGCTTGCCGCGGTCCAGGCCCGCATCCTCAGGGCGCGGGAAATGGGTCAGCACGACATCGCGTGCGCTCAGCATTGCCCCCTCGGCGGCAACGACACAGCCGGTCTGGCCCATGAGCTGCATCTGGCCCAGGCTGCGCAGGAAGGTGGTCTTACCGCCGCGATTGGCGCCCGTGACAACGATGGTCCGGCAGTTATCGGCAGCCAGATCATTGGCGACGACGCCGGAACGCGCGGTTAACGCCAAGGCCGCGTCCACCAAGCCCCGCCCCTGCCAGGCCCCCGCATCCGGCGACAGCACCGTCGGCACTGTGGTCGCCACGCCGAGCCTCGCCAGCTCGTCCTCAAGATTAAGGCAGCCGACGTAGAAGGCCAGCTCGTCGCGCAATTGAGCCAGTGTGGCCTCGGCATCCTGCGCAATGGCCTTGAGGCTCTGACTCAGCGGCGCCAGGCGCTCCTCGCGAAACGCACGCAGCGCGGTGCGGTAGCGCTCGTCGTCAGGATCGATGGCCAGCCGATAGCCGCCTCGCCGCGGCGCTAGCCAACGACGCCAGCTACCGCGCCGCGACTCACCGCACCGAAGGCGGTAGCCGACGCCCTTGTTGCCGGTGCCCAACCGGGCACTGACGCGATACGCCCTGCCGCGGCGAAGCGCGTGCAAATGCCGTTGCATGGTCGCCACGGCCTCGGCGTTCAGGTGGGCATCGAGATCAGCAGCCAACGTTAAGAGCCCCGGCGACTGCAGTTCCTGCCGGCAGGCGGCCAGCTCATCGCGAACGCGGCTAAGGCCGTCGATCGTACCGGTGAGCTGATTGGCGGCATGACGAATCACCACCGTCGCTAGCCGAGCATTCAGGCCATGGCGCCGGGCCGCGAGCACCTCGCCGGTGTGCTCGTAGAGCCGTCGTATCATCACAGGGTGCTGGCGGCAGTCGGCGAGGAGGGACTGGCGATAGCGCGTCTGCGCCGGCTCGGTGGCCGGCGCCGTCATCAACGCCGCGCGGGCGACCCGCTCAATGACCGGATCGCCGGCAGCCATGGCGGCGATGATCGGCCCCAGGGCCAGATCCTGCTGCAGCGCATCCCGATCGGCCGTATCGGGTGACGCCTCCGGATCAAAGGCCGCATCGGGTGCCATGAGCCGCACCCTCAACGGCTCAGCCTCCGTGCTAGTCGCTGCGGCGTAAGCCCGTGGCGCGCGGCCAGCGTTTCGGCGTGGGCGCTAGCGCCCGGGCGCCGCCGCACGACGCCATAGGCCGGCTGCTCCGGGTCCGCCGGATCGCGGGTACTGACCATGGTCACGCTTGCCGGATCGCCGGCCACCGCCTCCGGCACGAAGGTTACGCAAACCGCCAGGGCATCGCCGTCACGCAGCCGCGTCAGTATCCGCCGCGTCAGCGCCACCGCGTCGCTGGCCTGCGTGGATTGGAACAACTCATTGAGGATCACCAGCGTGTGCGGACCGACCCGATTCAGGATCGCACGGGCGCGCCAAAGATCGGCCTCGAGCCGGCCCTGTTGCTCATTAATCGCCTCCTCGCGATCGAAGTGCGTCAGCACGGCGTCGACATGGAGCAACCGGGCCTCGCACGCCGGCACCGGCAGCCCCAACGCGGCGAGGTAGTGGAGCTGACCCACGCTGCGGGCAAAGGTCGTCTTACCGCCCTGATTGGGCCCCGTCACCACCAGCGCACGCTCACCCCCCTCGTAGGCGAAGTCGTTGGTGACAACGGCCTGGCTCCCGCCGGCGAGCTTGGCCGCCAGGGCGATATCGGCCACACCGCGAGCCCGGATATTGCCCTTGGCCGTGACTAGCTCCGGGTAACAGAAGGCCACGCCGTCGGCTTCCAGAGCCGTCATAAGCTCGCGATAGGCCAGATAGAACGCCACCTCGCGCTCGAAACGCACGAGAGTCGGGTCCTGATAGGACGCGTCATCGCGGCAGAACATGGCCAACCGATCAAAGGCATCGGGGAACAGCGCCGCGACGTAATCCAAGATCCGTGCCTCAAGCACGCTAACGCCTAAGGTGTCTTGATGGTCGGCCTGCTCGGCAGGCACCGCGCCCGCCTCCCGCAAGCCCGCGAAGGTGGACTCGATCTCAGCGAGATAATCGGCCTCACCAGCGAACGCCTGCACCTCGACGGCGTCGTCCTCGATGGCCACCGTGTAATGCACCGCGTCCAGCGCCTCGGTCACCGCATCCAGGGCCCGACAGAACGCGGCAAATGCCTCGGACTCGACATAGGCGCCGAGATAGTGGCGAAAGGAGGTAAGTCCTTCGGACGCGAGGGGCGCCGAATGCAGGGCGTCAGCGAGCTCATTCACGGCTCGCCGGTAGCTGGCCGCCGCCTCGAGCTGCCAGCGCTGGGCCTGCAATCGATGGCTCATCGACGCGGCCTGAGCGAACTCGCGCTGGCGCTGGCGCATGGTGCGCGTAAACCGATCCAGGGCCTCGTGAACGCCGTCATCCGCGAGGTCGCGCATAACCGCCTGGCGATACGCAATGAGCCGGGGCTCCGCCAGCGGTTGGTGGAAGAAATCGGCCAGCCGATAGCCCTCGCGCCCGCGGTTGAGCCGCTCTACAAGCTGGTCCAGACCGAGGTCCACCAAACAATCGGGGGCCGGGGGCGGCTCAGCCGTTTGATCGCCGCCACCCGCCCCGAACAGGATGCTATCGAACCGCATGGCCGCGTTGTCACCTCCATCTCGGCCCAGCAGGCAGCCGCCAGCGCTACCGCCGCACCAGCTCGGCGACGCTAGGGCGACCGCCGCAATCTAGCGAGGTTGTGGCACCCATGTCATGGCGTCTCACCCGGCATCAAAACCACCGAGCCGTATGCGACACTCGGCGACCCCAGCGGCGGGCACGAGCCGCACGAGCTACCAAGACGACCGAGCGAAAACGGCGAAAGAGGGGGCAACAACGATGCGCATGCGCTGCCCGATAACGCCCGCCTGGGGCGTTAAGGTCATCCTCGGCCTCGCCCTGATCGCCCACTTCATCGTGGTCACGTTAGTCCCGAGTAGCGGCCCGACGCAGGAACTGCTCAGTTACCCCGTCTTCCTCGGCCTAGTGCTAGTCGGCGGGACCATCAATCTCGGCCACTACATCCTCTTGGAGCGCCATCTCCATCGCGAGGCAGGAGCCGGAATCATCACTGATCGGGGGCTGTTCCGTTGGATCCGCCACCCGATGTATCTCGGCGACGCCATCCTCTACCTGGCATTCGCGCTATACCCGGCCTCGCTGGTGACGGCCGTCATCTATCCCGTCGCGCTGGTCGCGCTATGGCGGCAATCACAGCACGAGGACCACCAGCTCGCCGCGCAATTCCCCGAGGAGCACGCCGAATGGCACCAGCAGACGGGTCTTTGGTGGCCTTTCAGCCGACCGGACCTGAGCCAAAGGCCCTAGGGAGACGCTGAACAATTTCCGCGGGCCTCTGGCCACTAACCGCGCCCGCAGGCAAGGCGCGGCGCACCGTGCTGTAGTGGCTGTACCGTCAAGCTTCGCGGTACCGGTTCCGCGCGCCCGACGGCCCCGCCGGGCGCGCGGGCATTATTCAGCGTCTCCCTAGCGCCTAACACGGATAGCGCTACCGGGAACCGGGCATTACACTTCGACCGCAATAGAAAACCCGCACCGGGAGTCCATCATGCCGAGTCGCCAGCAGCGTCTTACCCTCTCCCTCCTCGCGCTCCGCATCGCCGTGTTCGTCGTAATGATCACCTGGACGCTCGACAAATTCCTGAACCCCGGCCATAGCCAGGGTGTCTTCGAGCGCTTTTATGGCATCCCATCGCTGGACACGGCAACGATGTATGTCATCGGCGCGCTCCAACTCATCGTCGTCCTGGCCTTTGTGGCAGGCTTCCTCAAGCGCTTTAGTTACGGCATCGTGCTGCTCATGCACGGCGTCTCGACCGTGTCCTCGTACCAGCAATACCTGGCCCCCTATGACGGCGCGAACATCCTGTTCTTCGCCGCCTGGCCCATGCTTGCCGCCTGCCTCGCCCTCTATCTGCTACGCGACGACGACCGCCTCGCCAGCATGGACACCTACCTCAGCCATTGAGCCGAAAGACACCAACACAGAAATAAATGGCCAGCCGAGGCGGACCCCGATGCACCGAATGCCGCGGTTGTCTAGGTACCGACTTCGCTGGGAGCGTCGTAATAGCCGCCCTCGATGGACCCTAACTCGGTCGCTGACGCAGCGCGCTGTCATAACCCGAAACAGCGCCTTGAACTCGAAGCGGGATATTGGCGCGCCCGGCCGCATTAAGCGCATCGAGCCACCCGCCTCCTCTGGTCGCGACCACGACCATCTCGGGTACGACGGCGCCGCTACTCGTCGGCGGCGTCGGCCCAGTGGATGATCACCTCCTCTTTGCCCCATTCGCGCGCGGCCTCGACATCGGTGCCCATGAAGATATCGATCTTTTCCTCCCAGCGCTTATGCATCTTGTCGCGCACGATGTAGGTCCCGTCCAACCCCTCAATGGTGACCTCGGTCTCGTGGTCCAGGCCCATGGGGATGAGATCCCGTGAGACCGCGATGGCTTTCATGCCGGGTTCCAGCTGGTCGCCCCAGGCAGCGAGGCCGACATTGCCCTCCTTGGTTTCCGACTCGCGCATGGTGTAGGCCGTGGCGGTCACCTCCAGGGACTCCTCGCCCTGGCCACAGGCACTGACGACCAGCGCAACGAGCACGACGAGCCCGCGTCCGATCCGCATGCCGTGGTTACCGCGAGATACCACCATCGTCAGCGGCCCCCGTATCGGTCGGGGCGGCGTAATAATTCCAGGGTGGATCAGCCATAAGCCAGGTAAACCCCGACCATCAGCACCAACGCGAAAAGCATGAAGCCCCAGATACCACCGACGAGGAACTGCAGGGCCAGCCCGATAACGACACCCGCCGCGGTAATAACCGGACCATAGCGGTTCATACCGGTGGTCTCGTCCGTCTGGGAGGAAGCACCAGGCGGGGCTTGTTCTATACCGCCAACGCGTCGGTCCGCCCCCTGGCCGTTGATCGGTTCGCCGCAGTAATCACAGGCCGACAAGCGGTCGGATACCCGTTTTTGGCATGCCCGGCAAGCCACTAAGGCCATCGCGGCCTCCCTCGTTGATCAGATCATTAGCGATCGTACCGCGTGCCACGAGCCATAGCCACTGCGGGGTGCCGCATCCACACGCAGGCATTGAATTGTTCAACGCCTCGGCTAACGCCATACCGGCCCGGTGCAACAGCGCTGGACGGCGAACGACTGCTACACCACAGTGTCCTATTCACCGTCCCCGGCCGATCCGTACGTCATGACCCGCTTACTCTGGCTACGCCACCTACTGCCACCGCTGATCAGCATCGGTATCGGGGCTGGCGTGCTTACAGCCATGGTCTTTACGCGCCCCGAGCCGCCACCGCGTAACGAGGATGAGCGGGTATGGCGCGTGGCAACGCAGGCCGTCCAGCCGCGCGCCATCGCGCCAACGCTGAGCCTGTACGGCGAGCTCGAATCACCGCGCGCGAGCACCCTCTCGGCCGCCGTCACCGCCGATGTCGAGGCGGTGCCGGCCCGCGAGGGCGAAAGCGCGGCCGGGGGCGAGCGCCTGGTGACACTAGCACGTCCCGACCTAGCGGCCACGGTCGAGGCGCGCCGCGCCGACGTCGCGGAGGCGAGCGCGCAGATCGAGGAGGCACGAATCACCCATAAGGCGGACCAGAAGAGCCTGGCCCGCCAGCAAGCGCTAGTCGACATCGCCGAGCGTGGCCTCGCACGCACTCGGCGCCTTGCGGATACCGAGATGGCCTCCGCTGAACAGGTGGATGCGGCTCAGCGGACGCTGGAGCAGGCCCGTCTGGCCCTCGCCCGCGAACGCCGGGAGGTAAACAGCTTCGAGGCGCGCCTGGCCCGCCTGCAGGCCCAAAAGGAACGCGCCCAGGCACGGTTGACGCAAGCCGAGCGGGATTTGGGGCGTACCCGCATCACGGCGCCTTTCGACGGCGCCATAACGACAGTCAACGTATCGCCGGGCGAACGGGTGCGCCCGGGTGATCCGCTGGTCGCGCTCTACGACGGCTCAGCCCTCGAGGTCCGGGCCACGATCCCCGGCCCACGGGTCACAGCAATTCGCCAGGCCCTCGCGAACGGCGAGCCCATCACCGCCACGATCCAGGTCGACGAGCAGACCCTGCCGGCCCGCCTCGACCGGCTGGGCGGCCGCCGTCCCGAGAGCGCGGCCGGTGTAGAGGCGCTCTTCGAGGTCTCTGACGAGGCACCCGCTGATCTGGCGCTGGGCCAGTTCGCCCAGGTCAGGGTTGAGCTGCCCCGCCGTGAGGGACTCATTGCCGTACCGCCGGCGGCGCTGTACGAGCAAGACCGCATCTATGTCGTGCGCGATGGACGGCTCAAGGCGATCGAGATCGAGCGTGCCGGTCAAAGGGCCGTAACCGGCGCGCCGGACCAGCTCCTGCTTAGAGCGCCGGCCCTGAATGCCGGCGACCAGGTCGTAACCACCCAACTCCCCAACGCGAGCCAGGGGCTGCGCGTGCGCCTCGCCGATAAGGGCGACGCGCCGTGACCTCGGGCGAGGAAGCCACGGGCCTGCTGGCGCGCTTCGCCCGCCATCCGGTGGCGGCGAATCTGCTCATGGCGCTAATGATCCTCACCGGCGTCTACGCGCTCATCGACATCAACACGCAGTTCTTCCCCAATTTCGATCTGGGCCGCATCTCGGTGAGCGTGGCGTGGCAGGGGGCCTCGGCGTCCGACATGGAGGACGGCGTGACCCGGCCGCTGGAGCAGGAGCTGCGCAATCTGGACCACCTCAAGAACATCACCTCGACGTCGGCGGAGGGCATCTCGCGCATCTCGCTGGAGTTCAAGCAGGGCGCCGACATGGGCGAGGCCCTGGAGCAGGCGAAGTCACGCGTCGGGCAGGTGCGCAATCTCCCCGAGGACGCCGAGGAACCCGAGGTTACACGCGTCACCCGCTTCGATCCGGTGGCCAAGGTACTGGTCTATGCCAAGCAGGGCGATGCCGGGCCCCAGCGGCTGGCGGAATTGCGCCAGCGGGTCCAGAACATGCGCGATGAGCTCCTCGACCGCGGCATCGCCAAGGTCGATATTCGGGGCCTGCCCGAGCAAAAGATCGCGGTACGCGTAAGCCCGGCGCGGTTACACGAGCTCGGCCTATCCCTGCCCGAGATCGCAGACCGCGTGGACGCCCAGAGCGTGGATCTGCCCGCCGGTGAGGTGGGTGAGACCGTGCCGGCGAGCCAGCTACGCAGTGAGACGCAGCGGCGCCGGACAGTGGGCTTCGGGGACATCATTATCCGCGGCGGCCCGGAGACCGGCCGCCTCGCGCTCGGTGATATGGCCACCATCGAGCGCGCCGACCGCGACGGCGAGGTTCGCGTCACCTACCAGGGCCGGCCGGCGGTGGAGCT
>Ga0207714_1000630_pt1 | contig 23836 bp, 27 predicted proteins | sample PonA232FremontCA_2_FD_187270 | JGI IMG/M metagenome (GOLD analysis project Ga0207714, IMG submission 187270) | Marine sediment microbial community from Fremont, CA, USA - Pond A23 Sediment 2 (SPAdes) | ecosystem: Environmental > Aquatic > Marine > Unclassified | place: USA: Fremont, California...
TCGGCCGGGAAGCGGAGGCTGCCGAAAGTTTCCGGCGCGCGACCCAGGTCCGCCCGACCTCGGGAAAGGCCTGGGAAAACCTCACGCTAACCGATACCGGCCGGCGATTCGACGAAGCCGACACGGACCTGACCCGGATGCGCGCGGCGCTGGACGCCGTGGATCCCAACAGCGCCGATGCCCGAAGCCTGCATTTCGCCCTGGGCCGGGCGCGCGCCCAGCACGGGGCGCACGATGCCGCCTTCGCGCACTACACGGCGGGCAATGCGGTGGCCTGGCACGCCAGCGATTACGACCTCGCCGCGGAGGAACGCCTGTTTGCCCGGATTCGCGACGCTTTCCCGGCGGACACGCTGGCCGCGGATCCAGCCGGCGGCGCAACCGATCCGCGGCCGATCTTCGTACTGGGCATGCCACGTTCGGGCACCACGCTGGTGGAGCAGATACTCGCCAGTCATCCGGCCGTCGCGCCGGGTGGCGAGCGCCGCGACCTGAGCAACGTGGTGCGCGAGGTGCGCGTTCCCGACCGGCCGTCCCTGGCCTTTCCCGACTGGGCACCAAGCCTGACCCCGACGGACGAGACGCGCCTGGGAAAGGCCTACCTGGACCGCCTGCCCGCGCCGGCGTCCGGTGTCCGGCACATCACCGACAAGATGCCCGCGAACTTCCGCATGGTCGGCCTGATCCGGCGAATCCTGCCCAACGCGCGCATCGTCCACGTTCAACGCGAGCCCGCAGACACCTGTCTCTCCTGCTTTTTTCAGAATTTTACGAACGGCAATCTCTTCGCGTTCGACCAAACGGCGCTGGGCCGCTACTACCGTGCCTACGACGCCCTGATGGCCCATTTCCGCAACGCCCTGCCGGCCGACGCCTGGCTCGAGCTGCGCTATGAGGACCTGATCGCCGAGCCAAGCCCGCACGTGGCGCGACTGCTGCGGTTTTGCGGGCTGCCTTGGGACGATGCGTGTCTGGCGTTTCACCAGACGGACCGGCCCGTCATGACGGCGAGCATGAGCCAGGTGCGGCAGCCGCTGTACAGGTCCGCCGTCGGGCGGTGGCGCCATTACGCGCCCTTTCTCGGACCGCTGTTCCGGGCGCTGGGTCCGCTGGCGCCGGCCCCGCCGCGCGACACCTCGGGAAGCGGGTGATTCCCAACCGCCGGCTCCCTTGATCGCGCGCCATCTCCACCCACCTGCAAGGTATGCGGGTGATTGCGGCACTATTAACGCTACTTATGGCTGCACCCGCCTTCGCGCGCGACGACGTCATCCCCGGACCGGTGCCGGCCGAGTACGTCGATGCCTACGACGGCGACACGGCGACGGTGCGCGCCCATATCTGGCCGGGCCACATCGTGGTGACAAATGTCCGGCTGGCGCGCGTGGACACGGCCGAGCTTCGCGCCGACTGCGCGCGTGAGGAGCGCCTTGCCCGAAAGGCACGGGCCATGACCCGCCAACTGTTGGCCAATGCGGAAACCATCCGCCTGCACGCGATCCAGCAAGGCAAGTACGGCGGCCGCGTCATCGCCCGCGTGACCGCTGACGGCGAAGACTTGGGCCAGGCCCTGCTCGACGCCGGTTTGGGGCGACGCTACGAGGGTGGCCATCGCTCGGACTGGTGCGCGCCCAGCCGCGAGCAGACCGCACAGGAATGACATCTTCAGCAGCCCGTGACCGGGCGTTGCGGAATTTCGGGGATAACGTTCACGGTCGGAAGAAAGTGGTCGGAGCGGCAGGATTTGAACCTGCGACCTTTCGGCCCCCAGCCGAATGCGCTACCAGACTGCGCCACGCTCCGACACGGTGATGCGCACCGCACCCCCAGGGTATAGCGAGCGCGCGTCGCGGATGCAATGGGGTCGAGCACCGTCAGGCTGCGTCGCGCCGCGGCGGCGTGCGCCGGGCAAGCTCCGCCCGCGCATCTTCCAGTTCGCGCAGGATCTCCAGCAGGGTCTCCCGGTCGCCGTTGGCCGGCTTCGCCGCTGTCCCCCTGTCCGCACCGGTTGCCGCATTGGCGGCGGGTGCCTGTGCATGCTGCGAATCGTTCGCTGCTTCCTGGCTGCGCTTAGCGTTTCCGCGCCCCTGGCTCTTGCGCCGGCTCTGGCCGTTGCCGCGGGTCTTGCCCGTGCGCAAATGCCCTTCGCGCAGGAGCTTCTGTACGCCCTTGATGGTGTATCCCTCGGCGTACAGGCAGTCCCGAATCTGACGCAGGAGTTCGATATCCTCGGGCCGGTAGTAGCGCCGGCCGCCGCCGCGCTTCATGGGCTGGACCTGGTCGAACTTGGTCTCCCAGAAGCGCAAAACATGCTGCGGCACCTGGAGGTTATCCGAAACCTCGCTGATGGTCCGGAACGCCGCGTCCGACTTCGTGGCTGTCCGCGACCTCGCCATGGTGTGCGCGTCCCTTGCGTGCACGCTGGACCCGAAGCGTCAGGACGCGTCGCGCGGGGCGACGAAGCCCTTATTGATGTGATCCTTCAGCACGTGAGAAGCCCGAAAAACCAGGACCTTGCGCGGCAGAATGGGGACCTCTTCCCCAGTCTTCGGGTTACGCCCCACGCGCTGGCCCTTCTGGCGGACGGCGAAGCTGCCGAAGGACGAGATCTTCACGGGCTCGCCGCGCACCAGCGCGTCGGCAATTTCGTCCAGGACCGATTCCACGAGTTCAGCGGATTCGTTGCGACTTAATCCGACCTCTTCATACACCGCTTCGGAGAGGTCGGCCCGCGTCACCGTGTTTTCGCTCATCCATGCAGCTCCCTCACCGCCGCGTGCTTTAAAGTTTAAGCAATCGCGCATGGTCCGTCAATTCGCCCTGCCTTTGGCATAGGGCGAAAAATCCTGATTTCCGAGGGAGAAGGGCGGAAGTCTTGAGGCACCGCCCGGCCGACGCGTGTCTACCAGCGGATCAGCGCCGAGCCCCAGGTGAATCCGCCGCCCATGCCGTCCAGAAGCACGAGATGCCCGGGGCGGATGCGGCCGTCCTCGACAGCTTCGAACAGGGCCAGCGGGATCGATGCCGCGGAGGTATTGGCGTGCCGGTCCACGGTGGCGACCACATGGTCCATGGAAAGTTCGAGCCGACGGGCCATGCCCTCAATGATGCGCATGTTGGCCTGGTGCGGCACAAGCCAGTCGAGATCCGCCGCGGTCTTGCCGTTGGCGGCGAGTGCCGCGTCGCTGGCCTCCGCCATGCGGTGGATGGCGTGGCGGAAGACCTCCTTCCCTTCCATACGCAGGCACCCCACGGTCTGGGTTCGGGAGGGCCCACCGTCGACGTAAAGCGCATCGTGATGCCGCCCGTCGGAATAGATGTGCGTGGAAAGCACACCGCGATCCGTCGCCGGCTCGTTCAGGGGGGCTGCCTGGAGCAACACGGCACCGGCCCCGTCGCCGAAAAGCACGCAGGTGCTCCGGTCGGTCCAGTCCAGGATGCGCGAAAACGTCTCCGCGCCGATCACCAGCGCCGTCCGGGCCTGACCCGTCTTGAGGAAGGCATCGGCGACCGAAAGGGCGTAGATGAAGCCGGTGCACACGGCGTGCACGTCGAACGCCGCCCCGCGGGTCATGCCCAGCCGGGCCTGAACCATGGTTGCCGTGGCGGGAAAGGTTTCATCCGGCGTTGCCGTGGCGAGCACGATCAGGTCGAGATCCGACGCCGTGAACCCCGCCCGATCGAGCGTCGTCCGCGCGGCCCGGGTGGCCATGTCCGCCGTGGTTTCGCCGGCTGCCGCGATCCGGCGCTCGCGAATCCCGGTGCGCTGCTGGATCCAGTGGTCGGAGGTGGCAACGTAGCGGGTAAGGTCGTCGTTGGTGAACACGCGCTCGGGCAGATATCCGCCGCACGCGACGACCTGCGCACGTACCGGCATCATCCGGCCGCGGCCCGCTGGCCCTCGGGATCCCGGCGGATACCGGCCAGCTCGTTGCGGGTTTTCTCGAGAAAGTCCTGACGCGCCATGTCCCCGGCAAGGCCCAGCGCATGGGCGAAACCCAGGGCATCGGTGCTGCCGTGACTCTTCACCGTGATGCCGTCCAGACCGAGAAAGATCGCGCCGTTGTACCGGCGCGGATCGGTCCGCTTGCGCAGCTTCTGCATGGCCCGCCGTGCGAAAAGGTAGCCGACTTGGGCGAACAGGGAACTCTTGAAGGTGCGCTGGAGGTACACGCTGACCAGCTTCGCCGTGCCCTCCGCGGCCTTGAGCGCGACGTTGCCGGTGAATCCGTCGGTGACGATGACATCCACCGCCCCCTTGGCGATGTCGTCACCCTCGATGAAACCATGGAAACGCCCCGGCAACGGCAGCTCGGCGAGCATTTCGCGCGCCGTCCAGAGGGTTTCGTGTCCCTTGCGCTCCTCCGTCCCCACGTTGATGAGGCCCGTCACCGGGTCGACCACGCCCAGGATCGAACGTGCGAAGACGTTCCCCATAACGGCGAAGTCGACCAGATTCCGCGCGTCACACTGAACGTTCGCGCCCAGGTCGAGCATTACCGATTCCCCACGCAGCGTGGGGAAGAAAGACGCGATCGCGGGCCGTTCGATTCCGGGCAACGTCTTCAGCAGGACCTTGGAGATCGCCATGAGCGCGCCGGTATTGCCGGCGGACACGCAGCCCTGCGCGTGCCCGTCCCGCACCGCCTCGATGGCGCGGCGCATGGAGGTATCGCGGCCACTGCGCAGTGCCACCGACGGCTTCGCGTCGTCGCTGACAACGTCCGCGCAATCGACAATCTCGGCGTTGGGCCGAAGCTTTTTCAGCTTGTCCAGCTGCGGTTTGAGCTCCGGCTCACGGCCGTAGAAAACGAAGTGCAGGTTGGGATCGCGCTTACGCGCGATGTTGGCACCGCGAAGCACCATCCGCGGCGCCTGGTCGCCGCCCATCGCGTCTACGGCCAGTGTCAGGCGAGCGCTCACGATGCTTCCCACTCTTGCCGAACGGCATACCCGGCCGCGAAGCCATGCTTCGGACATCCGCAAGGCGTCGCACGCGCCCGCCGGCCGCGCGACCATGCCTTCGGACACATCACCCATCGCAGCCCGCGTTCTGCGCGCACGCGCGCTGCGGGACGTGTCTCACTCAGCCTTCGTCCTTCGGCGGAAGGACCTCGCGGCCCTTATACATTCCGGTCTTGAGGTCGATGTGGTGTGGCCGCCGGTGCTCGCCGCTGTCCTGGTCGACAACGTAGCTGGGCGACTTCAGGGCGTGGTGGGCGCGCCGCTTGTCGCGCCGCGACTTGGAGACCTTTTTCTGCTGAACAGCCATGGCGTGATCCTCTTGTCGTGCCGATGGGCCTGCCGCGTTGCGGGCAGGGTATTAAAGGAAACGCCGGGCCCTCGCAAGGGCGCGTGCCGCGGCACGAACGTTTCCGGAAGGCCGTCCGTTTAGCGGGACGAGTCGGGTGTTTTCAAGTCCTTGAGTGCGGCGAAGGGCGACTTCGCGGCCTCGAGTTCCTCCGGCGTGTGCGGCGTGCCGAAGCTCGACTGCTGCAGCGCGGCCCCCTGGGCCCGGGGATAGGGATCCAGCGCAAGCGCGAGCTGCTCGGCAAGCACCTCGCCCAGGTCCAGACTGTCCCCGCTCATGGGCTCGGGCGGCTCTTCCGCCTCGGGGTCGGAGAAGACCTCGGGTGGCTCGGCGACCGCTTCCAGCGTGTAACGCTGGACGAAATCCTCAGCCACGTGTTGCGTGACCGGTTCCAGGGAAACCACGCAGGTCTGCGTGACCTCCGCTTGAACGCGCCCCGCGACACGGATCGCCGGGCCCTTCCCGGGCCGCGTCACCGTCAGGGTACCCGACAGGCGCCCCACGCCGGGGATTCCGAAGCGCGCCGCAAGCGCCGCACATTCAGCGTCGCTGGCAGACAGCTCGCGCTCAACCGGGCCCAGTTCGAGTTGATCGAGGCCGAGCACGCGGGAGAATTCCGGAGGGATGGGGCCGGCCGCCGTCATCACCGCCTCGTCTTGGACATCACATGCCACAGGTAGGGAAGGCCTCGCGCCGGGTCAATCCGCTCACCCGCAGGCGAACGGCGTCTACGCCGCCGAGCCGTCCGCGGCGGCGGGGTCGATCGCCGGCGCGTCGGGCACCGGCCCGGCCGGCGGCGCGCCGAAATCGACCCGACCCTGCGCCAGATCGTGCATCGACTGCTCTTCCAGGCGCGCGGCGACCTCCAGCATATAGTCGCGCAAGGCGGCAACACTCGCCGCATCGGGTGTGTGAATCGTTCCGTAGACGTTACGCCGGATCGCGGCACGCAGCGTCCCCGGCTCGCGTTGCGGATCGAGCGCAGCATCGTAAGCGGAGATGCGGCCATAGAACGCAAGCGCCATCTTCTTCACCCGCGGCGCGACCCCGAGGTCGCCACTGCCCAGTTCACGCAGGCAGCGGTCCATGTCCGAGAACATGGCGTCGAAGACATTCTGCGCGAGATCGGTGTTCTCGCCGGCCGCACGCTTCATCCGCCGGAGCAGAAGGACGACGTGCATGCTGATCATCTCGAAGCGGCCGTCCTGCGTGTCGGGCACACCGAGATCGCGGTAGAAAACAGGCGCACGCGCCTGGTCCACGGCCGTTTCGTAGAGACGCCACGCGATGGGATCGTTCTGTTTCGTCGAACCGAAAAACCGTTTGAAAAACGACATGCTCCCGTTCCGTTCCAAGCGCGCCAACCCCGCAGGCCCTACCGGGGCTTGAAATGGGCCGGCAACAGCGCGTAATCAAGAACAAGGTTTTTTCGGACAGGTGATCGACAGACCATGGCATCAGGTTCGCGTTCTCGACTGGGTGCGCGCCGCGCGATGGCGACCGCCCTCGCCGGCGGCACGCTCGCGCTTGCGCTGGGCGCCTGCGAGGCGCCCGTCGATGTGCGCGGCCACCTGCCCGATCCGGAAACGATGGCGCAGATCAAACCGGGCGAGGATGGGCGCAGCGACGTGATCGACCTCTTGGGCTCGCCTTCGGCGCGGTCCAGTTTCCGCGATCGGACCTGGTATTACATCGGCAGCAAGGAAAAGCAGTTCGCCTTCTTCGACGCCGAGGTGCTCAAGCGCAACGTCTTCGCCGTGACGTTCAACGAGGGCGACACGGTGGAAAGCACGCGGCTCTACACCAAGGCCGACGGCCGTGCCGTGAATCCCGTGAACCGCATCACGCCCACGCCCGGGCGCGACCTCACGATCCTTCAGCAGCTCCTGGGCAACCTCGGCCGATTCAACACCGAGGGCGGCGGCAACCCGGCAACCGGCGGCGGCCCCGGCAGCCCCAGCCCGTTGCCCTGACGATGGGGCGCGCCGGCGGCATGCGTCTCGGTGTCATAGCCGGCCCGGCGTTTCCTGCGTCGGCGCCGGGTGATCGCCGCGGTCGCGCAGGGGCCAGACGACGGCGATCAGAGCGATCGCCAGCGCCGGCAGGATGGCGAGGTTGAGCGCGGCCCACCCGACCGTTTCCAGCAACCAGCCCGAACTCAGCGAGGTCGCGGCGACCGTCCCGAACACGAACACGTCGTTGAGACCCTGTAGCCGTGCGCTGTTCTGCGCGGTCTGTAAGCGCGTCAGCCACGTCGTCGCGCCCACGAACATGAAGTTCCAGCCCACGCCCAACAGCACCAGCCCCACGGCGAAGTTGCCCAGCCCCACGCCGCTCGCGTTGATCCCCGCCGCGCCGAGCATGAGCGCGATCCCCGCCAGGATCACACTGGACAGCCCGAACCGCTGGATCAAATGCCCGGTGACGAAGGCGGGTGCATACATGGCGAAGATGTGCCACTGGATCACGAAGGCCGCGCGGTTGAAGTCCAGGCCGCAGTCCGCCATCGCCGGCGGCGTCACCGCCATCACCAGGTTCATCGCGCCGTACCCCACCATGCCGACGATCACGGCGGCGACGAACCCGGCCGGCCGGCGCCCCGGAACGGCCGCCCGGGACCGGGGTGCGCGCGCACCCGGCGCAGGCAGACGCACAATCTGCAGCACGACGAGCTGGAAGGCGCAGAGCGCCGTCAGCACGGCATAGGCGCCGGCGAAATCGAACGGCGCGAAAAGATCACGCGCCCAGTTCGCGAGCTGTGGCCCCGCAACCGCGGCCAGCACACCGCCCGCCATAACCCACGAAATCGCCGTGCTCTGGCGCCCCGGCGGCACCGTATCCGCGGCGGCAAAACGGTAATGCATGGCATGTGCCAGAAAGACACCGATGAGCCCCGCCCCGATCGCGAAGAGGACAAACGTCTGGAACAGCACCGCCAGGGTGGCAAGCGCGCCGCCCACTACACCGGTCGCAGCGCCCGCGCTGAAGCCGGCGCGGCGCCCCCACCGCCCCATGGCCCACGCCGCCGGCCGCGTCGCGCCCATCAGCGCGAGGAACTGCAGCGCCAGCGGCAGCGTCGCCAGCGCCGGATCGGGCGCCAGCATACGCCCCACCAGCGCCGTTGTGGTGATGACCATGGCGCTGCACGTCATGGCCAGCGCCTGGCAGACGACGAGGACGGCCACGGCGGCCGGATCGGAGCGCATGCCCTGCATGCCGGGCAGTTTACCGCCGTGCCCGCCGCTGCCAAGACCCGGCGGGCGTCAGCTCTCCTGGTTCACTTCACGGCCCTGGACGGCCTTGATCTGGACCGCGCGCAGCTTCTCGCCGAGCACCTCGCGCCCCCGCTTGAGCAACCGCTTCTTGACCAGGGTCAACTGGTTCTCGTTGTTGCGCACGAAATCCAGGGCGTACAGGCCGTGCAGCTCGGACAGCAGCGCGTCGCGCAGCACGGTGCGCTTCGCCGCCACGGCTTCCAGTCCCGGCTGGCCGGCGACTTCGAGATTGAGTTCCATGGTGAGCAGCTTGGTCACCCGGCCTTCCTGCATAACCGGGATCGACAGGGGGCCGATCGGGGCGTACGCCGCGTCCAGATTCCCCAGCCGCCGCGCCCGCTCGGCTTTCTGGGCGCTTTCCGACTGCTCGGGAATCCCCGGAATGGGTTCGCCCTTGATGCCGAACCACCAGGTGCCCACGCCGCCGCCGGCGAGCAGAAACACCAAGCCGAGAAGAAGAAGTAAGCGAATCATCGGCGCAAAACGCCCCTAGATTTCGAGTGTTCGAGCCTGGAACCACGCGGTAAAGTGCCGGTTAAAGGGCGCGCGCCGGTGTCAGGCGCCGTTCCCTCAGAAATGGGTCCAGCCGGCGTGGTCGAAGGTCATCGGACGGCCCTCGGGATCGCGCAGAATCACCTCGCCGCCCGGCACGACCTCGCCGATCCCAGTCAGGGGCAGATCCAGGTCGCGCGCCAGCGCCGCAAGCGCATCGGCATTTTCCGGCGGTGCGGTGAACACGAGTTCGTAATCGTCGCCGCCGGTAAGGGCCGTTCTCAGATGGGCGGCGTCCATCTCGACCCGTCGCTGCACGGCCGTGGAAAGCGGAATCCGCGGAAGTGCCAGATCCGCAGCCACGCCCGACTGGCGGCATATGTGCCCGAGGTCCGCAATCAGCCCGTCGGAAATGTCGATCGCCGCGCTCGCCAGGCCGCGTTCGCACAGCGCCGCCCCAAGCGCAACCCGGGGCTGGGGGAGCCGGTAGCGCGCCGCCAGGGCGCGCGAATCCGGGTCGCCGGCGTCGCCGGCAACACCGCGGGCCACCGCCAGCCCGAGAGCCGCGTCGCCGATCGTGCCCGAGACGTAAACCCGGTCGCCCACGCGCGCACCGCTTCGCCGGAGGACCGCGTCCGCCGTCCCGATCGCCGTGACGGAAATGGCTGTCGGCCCCGAGGTGCGCGTGGTATCGCCGCCCAGAAGCGCCACGCCGTAATGCGCCTGGTCGGCGCTGAGCCCGCGGGCGAAACCGTCCACCCAGCTTTCCGGCACCTCGGGCGCCAGCGCAAGGCTCAGCAGGTAGCCTTCGGGACGCGCCCCCATCGCGGCAAGGTCGGACAGGTTCACGCGCAGCGCCTTGCGCGCCACCAGGTCCGCGGGATCCTGCGGCAGGTAGTGCGTGCCCGCGAGCAGGGTGTCCAGGGTGATCACGCGCGCCGGCCCGCCGTCGCCAGCCAGAACCGCACCGTCGTCGGTGAGCCCGAAGGCGCCCGGCGCGTCCGCCGCCAGGGGCGCGAAATAGCGCGCGATCAGCTCGAACTCGCCCAGCATGCCGCAGGTCCCGGCCCTCTACACCCCGGAGCCGGCCGACGGCGCGGTCTCGGCGCGCAGGACTCGGCCCAAATGGTCGAGCACCGCGTTCACCATCGCCGGCTCTCGGCTGTCGAAAAAGGCACGCGCCAGCTCGACGTATTCGGTGATGACGATGTTCAATGGCACCGTCGGCCGTTCCGCCAGCTCGTAGACGCCGCATTCGAGGATGATTCGCAGCAAGCGCTCCAGACGGTCGATGGGCCAGTCCTCGTCCAGCGCGCCAGCGATCATGTCCTGCAGCTCACGCCGCTGGCCGGGAACCTGCTCGACCAGTTCGCCGAAGAGGGTGCGGTCGATGCGCCCGAGCCGGACGCCGTCGATTTCTTCCTTGAGGCGATGGTTGAGGAACTCGGTGATCACCGAGCGCGGGCTCACCTCGCCCACTTCCACCTGATACAGCGCCTGTACGGCGGCAAGCCGCGCCTGGCGCCGCCGGTCCGGCGGGCCGGCGGCGCGGCCGGAGCCCGATGTCGTCATGCCGTGCGATCTCCGATCGTCGGGGGCCGGGGTGCGCGAGACACGCGCGGCGAATCCGGCCGGGGTGTCAGCGCGGGAAGAGATGGAACCGCCGCTTCACCTCGATCATGTCGAGGCAGGCCTGGGCCGCCTCGCCACCCTTGTCGCGGCCGTCCACACGAGCGCGCTCGATGGCCTGATCCACCGTCTCCACGGTGAGAATGCCGTAGCCCAGCGCGAGCGTATAGGTGCACGCAAGATCCTGGAGCTTGCGCGCGGTTTCGCTGCAGACGTGGTCGTAGTGCGACGTCTCGCCCCGGATGACGCAGCCCAGCGCCACATAGCCGTCCGCGCGGCGGCGCCCGGCGTAGAAATCCAGCGACCGGATGGCGACCTTGATCGCCGCCGGAATCTCGTACGCACCCGGCACCTGGATGATCTCGTAGCTCGCCCCGGCCTGCTCCAGCCGGCGGAGCGCACCCTTCTGCAACTGCTCCCCGATCTCGTCGTAATAGCGCGCTTCGACGATCAGGATGTGCGGACTGATCCCTGGTGCTGCCATGGCTGGCTACCCTTCGCCCGCTGCGCTGCCCGAATGCGGGATCGGCCGATGATCCGCGATGCGCAGGCCGAAGCCCTCCTCCAGGCCGACGACGGTGCGCCGACTGTTGCTGAGCAGAACCATATCGCGGATGCCCAGGTCCAGGAGAATTTGTGCGCCCACGCCGTAGTCGCGCAGCTCCCCGTTGCCGCTGGGTTGCTGGCCCAGGCGCCGCTTCAGCCGGTCGGAAAGCGCCGTGGGGGCGGATTCCCGGATGAGCACCACGGCGCCCCGGCCCGCTTCGCCGATCATGCGCATCGCCGTCGCCAGTTCGCCCACCTTGCCGCGCGTGGTGTCGCCCAGCACGTCCTCGAGCGTGTTCATGGCGTGCATGCGGACCAGCGGCGGGCCGCCGCGCGTAAGGTCCCCCTTCCACAGCGCCACATGCTCGGCGTAGGCAACCGTGTTGGCGTAGACAGCGAGGTTGAACGTGCCCCCGTGGACCGATTCGAACGTGGTCTCCAGCAGGCGGGAGACGATCCGGTCGTAGCGCCGGCGATACGCGATCAAATCGGCGATCGTGGCGATGCGCAGGCCATGGCGCTTGGCGAAGGCGACCAGATCGTCGCGCCGGGCCATGGTGCCGTCATCGTTCATGATCTCGCAGATCACGCCGGAGGGGTTCACCCCGGCAAGGCGTGCCACATCCACCGCCGCCTCGGTGTGTCCGGCGCGCACCAGTACGCCGCCGTCGCGCGCGGCGAGCGGGAACACGTGACCGGGCGTGACGATGTCTTGCTGGCCCTTCGCCGGGTCGATCGCCGTGGCGATGGTGTGCGCGCGGTCGGGCGCGGAAATGCCCGTGGACACACCCTCGCGCGCCTCGATGGAGACGGTGAAGGCGGTGGCCTGCCGGCTGCGGTTCATGCGCGTCATCATGGGCAGGCCGAGTTCCTGCACGCGCTCGTTGCTCAGCGCGAGGCAGATCAGCCCGCGGCCGTACTTGGCCATGAAATTGATGGCCGCCGGCGTCGCCATCTCCGCCGGAACGACCAGATCGCCCTCGTTCTCCCGGTCCTCGTCGTCGACCAGGATGAACATGCGCCCGTCGCGTGCGTCCGCGATGACGTCGTCGATGGACGACTTGAACGCGTTGAAATCCGAATCCGCGTTCAGGTGGGGCTCTTCGGCCATGCCGCCTCCATCTGCCGCGCCACGTAGCGCGCGAGGATGTCGATCTCCAGGTTCATGCGATCGCCCACCCGGCGCTGGCCGAAGGTCGTCACATCATAGGTATGCGCGATGATGTTCACATCAAAGCGGCTGCCCGCAACGTCGTTGACGGTCAGCGAAACGCCGTCGAGCGCCACCGACCCCTTCGACGCGATGTAGGGCGCGAGCTGTTCGGGCACGGCGATGGCGAAGCGCCACGAGCCACCCGCCGCTTCGCAGGCCACGATCTCGGCGACGCCGTCCACATGCCCCGTGACGAGATGGCCGCCCAGTTCGTCGCCCATGCGCAGCGACCGTTCGAGGTTCACCCGGGTGCCCACCTCCCAGGCGCCCAGCGTGGTCTTCGACAGCGTTTCGCCCGACACGTCCACGGCGAACCCGCGGTCCAGCACGTCGACCACGGTCAGGCAGGCGCCGGAGCACGCCACGGACGCGCCCACGCTCAGGCTCGCCGGGTCGTACGCCGTGTCGAAAACAAACCGGGCATCGTCCGCAGCGCCGGCGGGCGGCCGCCGGACGTCACGGACGCGCCCGAGATCGGTCACCAATCCCGTAAACATGGCTTTCCACTTAAGTCGCGCGCCGATAGGTTTCCACAATGTCGACGCCCGCGGCGTCGCTGGCAACGCGTACGAACTGCGGCGTGGAGTCCAGGTGCGTCAACCCGAAGCCGGCAATCGCGGGTACACCGTCGCCGCCAATCAGCCGGGGCGCACGGAACCAGACGATCTCGTCGACGAGATCCGCGCGACACAGGCCGGCCGCGAGGACGCTGCCCCCCTCGACGAGCACGTTCGTAACCCCGCGCGCGCCGAGCGCCTCGACGATGGCATGCGTCGACATGGTGCCGTCCTCGGCCACCCCGGCCTCCGCCAGCTCGACGCCGGCGTCGGCGTAGGCCTGACGCCGATCGGGCAACGCGTCCGGCCGCGTGATCAGGAGCGTGGGGTGCGCGCGGGCACGTGCCACGAGGTCATGCGTCAAGGGCAGACGCAACCGGCCGTCCACGACCACCCGAAGCGGCTGTGCACCGGCAAGGCCCGGTATGCGCACGGACAAGCGCGGATTGTCCGCCACGGCCGTGCCGCTGCCCACCATCACGGCATCGTGCGTAGCGCGCAGCCGGTGTGCCCGCGCCCGCGCCTCGGGACCGGTGATCCACTGGCTCTCGCCCCGCCGGGTGGCAATTCGGCCATCCAGCGTGGTCGCGAGCTTAAGCGTGACGAACGGCCGCCCCTCGCGCCGCTGCCGGAAATAGCCGCCATAGAACGCCGCAGCCTCGGATTCGGCCACACCGGTCTCGACGACCAGGCCGGCATCGCGCAGGCGCGCCAGACCGGCGCCGGCGACCTGCGGGTCGGGATCGCGCGCGGCGACGACGCAACGGGCCACGCCGGCGGCGATCAACGCCTCTGTGCACGGAGGCGTCTGCCCATGATGGTTACAGGGTTCCAGCGACACATAGGCGGTGGCCCCGCGCGCCGCCTCGCCAGCGCGGCGCAGCGCCTCGGTCTCGGCGTGCGGGCGCCCGCCCGGCTGGGTCCAGCCCCGGCCCACGACGCGCCCCGCGCGCACGAGCACACAGCCCACGGGCGGATTGGGCGCCGTTCGCCCCAGCCCGCGCCGGGCCAGGGTGAGCGCGAGCGCCATCCATCCCGCGTCGTCGTCAGCCCTTGTCGGTGCCGCCGAGGGTGCCAATGAATTCCTCGAAATCACGGGCTTCGTGGAAGTTTTTGTAGACGGACGCGAATCGGACGTAGGCGACCTGATCCAACCGGGCAAGCTCCTGCATCACCAGTTGGCCGATCCGGTCCGACGGGATCTCGTTCTCGCCCGTGCTTTCGAGCTGGCGGACGATGCCGTTGACGACACGCTCCAGGTGGTCCGCATCCACGGGGCGCTTGCGCAGCGCGATCTGCATGGAACGCAGCACCTTATCGCGGTCGAACGGCTCGCGCTTGCCGTGCTCCTTCACCACTGTGAGTTCGCGCAGTTGCACCCGCTCGAAGGTGGTGAAGCGCGCCCCACAGTGGGGGCAGTGCCGGCGCCGCCGGATGGCCTGGCTGTCGTCCGTCGGCCGCGAATCTTTAACCTGCGTGTCGTCTTTGCCGCAGAATGGACAGCGCATGACCCCTCAACGTTCCGTCGCGTCCGGCACGTCCCCCGAGCGGCGCGCCCGTCACTGCCCGTAGATCGGGAAGCGGCGGCACAGTTCCAGGACTTCCGCCTTGACCGCCTCTTCCGTGGCCGAATTGTCGTCCGGGTTGGCGCGCGCCCCGTCCAGCGTCCGCGCGATCAGGTCGGCAACCTGCCGGGACTCCTCGGGACCGAAGCCGCGCGTGGTAATCGCCGGCGTGCCCAGGCGGACGCCCGAGGTGACGGTCGGCTTTTCCGGATCGAAGGGGACGCCGTTCTTGTTGCAGGTGATGCCCGCCCGGTCGAGCGTGGCCTCGGCGGTCTTGCCCGTCAGCCCCTTCGGCCGCAGGTCGACCAGCATGACGTGCGTGTCCGTGCCGCCGGTGACGATATCCAGGCCGTGCTCGATCAGCCGGTCGGCCATCGCCTTGGCGTTGTCCACGATGCGCTGGGCATAGCTCTTGAACTCCGGCTTGAGGGCCTCGCCGAAGCCCACGGCCTTGCCCGCGATGATGTGCATCAGCGGCCCGCCCTGAAGGCCCGGGAAGACGGCCGAGTTGATCTTTTTCGCCAGATCCGGGTCGTTGGTGAGGATCATGCCGCCGCGCGCCGCGCGCAGGGTCTTGTGCGTCGTCGTGGTGGCGATGTGCGCATGATCCAGCGGATTGGGGTGCACGCCGCCCGCGACCAGACCGGCGAAGTGCGCCATGTCGACCTGGAACCAGGCGCCCACCTTGTCCGCGATCTCGCGCATGCGCTTGAAGTCGATGATGCGCGGATAGGCCGAGCCGCCCGCGTAAATCAGCTTGGGCTTGTGCTCCAGCGCCTGACGCTCGACCTCGTCGTAGTCGATCAGGCCGTCTTCCTGGCGCACGCCGTACTGCACCGCGTTGAACCACTTGCCCGAAAGGTTAGGCGCGGCGCCGTGCGTGAGGTGACCACCCGCGGACAGCGACAGCCCCATGATCGTGTCGCCGGGCTTGAGCAGGGCCAGCATCACCGCCTGGTTTGCCTGCGCGCCGGAATGCGGCTGCACGTTGGCGTGACTACAGTTGAACAGCTTGGTGGCGCGCTCGATGGCGAGTTCTTCGGCGATGTCGACGAACTCGCAACCGCCATAGTAGCGCTTGCCCGGATAGCCCTCGGCGTACTTGTTCGTCAGGACCGAGCCCATCGCTTCCAGGACCGCCCGGGACACGATGTTCTCCGAGGCGATCAGCTCGATCTGGTTCTGCTGGCGGCTCAGTTCCTTGTTGATGCCGTCGGCGATTGCCGGGTCGACCTCCGCCAGGCTCGCGGTGAAAAACGGATCGCCGTTGCGATCCCGGTTTTGCGCGGCATCGTGACCTGTCATCGTCGTCTCCTCTCCCAGACCCCTTATTCTGCGGCGCGTCAGCCCAGTTTGGCGACGCGGCGTTGATGGCGCCCGCCCTCGAAGGCCGTCTCCAGAAACACCGCCAGGCAGTCCCGGGCCACTTCGCTTCCCACCAGCCGGGCACCCAGCGCCAGGACGTTAGCGTCGTTGTGCTGCCGGGCAAGCCGCGCCGCGGTGGTGTTCCAGCATGGCGCGGCCCGGATTCCCGCGACCCGGTTGGCCGCCATGGCGATGCCCAGGCCGGTACCGCAGACGATCACGCCCAGCGCCGCCCGGCCGCCGGCGACCGCATCCGCGACAGCCTGACCGTAATCCGGATAGTCCACGGACTCCGCGCCGTCCGCGCCCAGGTCCAGCGCCGTGTAGCCCAGTTCGCCCAGCGCGGCCACCAGCTCCGCCTTGAGCGGGTAGCCGGCGTGATCGCTCGCGATGGCGACGGATGTGTTCGACATTTGCGACAACGACGGTCATTCTCCCAGTTAAAGGTTGAGACTACCAGATGTCGGCTGCCGGTAAAAGACCGCCACGAAGTATCGCTTGCCCGGCACCGCCGGATTTTCCCCGGCCTGCGACAGGGCCGCGGGCGCGGCTGTCCCGGGTGCTGTCTTCACAGGACGGAAACCATTTGTGCTACGCTCGCGTCGCCGGCGCGGGCCAAGGGCGTGCGCCGTCCAGCCTCGTGCCGGCGCTTTTCGAGGGAGGCAACCACCATCCATAGAGAGGTGTCCATGATCCAAAAGATGACGCGCGCAGCGCTCGCCGGCGCCGTCGCGTCCGCGCTGTTCGCGGCCGGTCCGGCCGCCGCGCAGGACGTCAAGATCGGCGCTGTCATTCCGCTGACGGGCGATCTCCAGGCGTACGGGAGCAGCTCCGCGAACGGCATCCGGCTTGCTGTCGACGAAATCAACCAGGCCGGTGGGGTTCTCGGCGAGAAGCTCGGCCTGTCCATCGGCGATTCGCGCACGACGCCGCAGGCCGGCGTGGACGCCGCGAACAAGCTGGCCTCGATCCAGAACGTTGCGGGCATCGTGGGCGCGATGTCCTCGGGCGTGACCATCCCGGTCGCGAAGTCGGTGGCCAGCGAAAAGGGCGTGCCGCAAATCTCCAACGCCTCCACCTCGCCGGTCATCACCGACCTCGAGGACAACGGTTACCTGTTCCGCACGGTGCCCTCGGACGCGCTGCAGGGCGTGGCGCTGGGCAACGTCGCCTACGACCAGGGCTATCGCTCGGTCTCGATCATGTACGTCAACAACGCCTACGGCGAGGGCTTGGCCACGGAGTTCACCAAGCAGTTCGAGAAACGCGGCGGCGAGGTACCGGCGTCCCTGCCCTACGAGAAGGGCAAGGCGTCCTACCGCGGCGAGCTCGGCAAGGCCGCCAAGGGCGGTGCCGAAGGGCTGGCCCTGATCGGCTATCCCGAGAACGGCACGACCATTCTCCGGCAGGCGCTGGAAGAGGGCTACTTCAGGAAGTTCGTCTTCACCGACGGCATGAAGGCGCCCGAGGTGGTCAAGAATATCGGCGGCCAGTACCTCAAGAACTCCGTGGGCACCGTCCCCACCTCGCCCGAGGGTACGAACGCCCGGGAACACTTCCGCCAGGCGTATTCCGAGGCCTATGGCGAGCTTCCGCCCAAGCCCTTCATCGACACCGCTTATGATGGCGTCTATCTCCTCGCCCTCGCCATGCAGAAGGCGGGCAGCACGGACCACGAGCAGGTCCGCGATATGCTCCACGAGGTCGCCAACCCGCCGGGCACCAAGGTCGGCCCGGGCGAGTGGGAAAAGGCGCGCACGGCCATTTCCAACGGCGAGGACGTGAACTATGAGGGCTCGGCCGGCTCGCTGGACTTCGACGAGAATGGCGACGTCCCCGGCCTGTTCGAGCACTGGACCTTCACCACCGACGGCGTAAAGACCGTCGAGGTGATCAGCCCGGATCTGTAATCGCCGGCATCCGGCTGCGCACACGTGCGCCCGCGATCCCTTCCGGATCGCGGGCGCTTTTTTGATCCGACCGAACCGGAACCGGCGTCTCACCGCCGTTTCCGCCGGCTCAGCCGCCCCCCGTGTCCTGTTTCGCTTCCCGCCGGATGGCGCGCATGCGGTCGCTCGCCTCGGAGAGCAGGCCCTCGGGCCGAGTGACCAGGATGACCTCCAGCAGGATCCCGATCAGCAGGATCCGGATGGCGCCGGCGCGCGTGGAAAGCTCGGCCGGCAGCAGGCCGGTGACCATCTCCGTGCCAGACCAGATCAGCCAGATCACCAGGGCACCCAGAAGCACCCCCTTGTTGTTGCCGCTGCCGCCGGCGATCATCATCACCCAGACCAGGAAGGTCGCCAGCATGGGCTTGAACGCCGAGGGACTGATGAAGGCGTTGAAGTGGGCATAGAGCGCCCCGCCCAACCCCATCAGGCAGGCGCCGAAGATGAACGCCTGGAGGCGAAAGCTCACCGCGTCCTTGCCCGCAGCCAAGACGGATTCTTCGTTCTCGCGGATGCCGCGCAGCACGCGCCCCCAGGGCGAACGCCGCGCCGCCTCCACAAGCAGGAACGCCAGCACCACCAGCACCGCGACGAGCAGGAAAAACCCGAGTTCGAAGCTCATCCACGACAACTCGTCGAACGGACGCGGAATGTCGGACATGCCGCGCACCCCGCCGGTGAGCCAGGCCTCGTTCTTGGTGGCCAGGCGGATGATCTCGGCGATGCCGATCGTGGCGATGGCGAGATAATCCGCGCGCAGCTTCATGGTGATGATGCCCACCAGGAAAGCGAGAATCCCGCTGGCGACGATCGCACCCGCCACGCCGAACGGGATCGCCAGGTCGAACCCGCCAAGGTGTGCATCCGTCGGCGGCGCGGTCAGAATGCCCGAGGTGTAGGCCCCCACAGCGAAGAACGCGGCAACGCCGATGTTGAACAGGCCCGTCATGCCCCACTGCACGTTCAGGCCAAGCGCGAGAATGCCGTAGATGCCCACGAACGACAGGGCGAAGAGGCCGTATTCCAGGAGTCCGAGCATGGCGTCACGCCTTCTTTCCGGCGAACAGGCCGGTGGGCCGCACCACGAGCATAGCCACCATGATGGCGAATGCGACCGCCGGCTTGTAGGACGGATTGATCACGGTCGTCGAATACTCCTGCGCCAGCCCGATGATGAGACCGCCCAGGATGGCGCCATAGGGTCGCCCGATGCCTCCCAGGATCGCCGCGGCAAAGACGGGCAGAAGCAGCCGCCAGCCCATGACCGGGTGAAGCCGCGTGTCCATGGCGAGGAAGATGCCCGCCGCCGCGGCGAGGCCGCCGCCGATGATCCAGGTCCAGATGATGACGTTGTTCACCTTGATGCCCGTGACCTGCGCGAGATCGGCGTTGTCGCTCATGGCGCGCATGGCCTTGCCCGTCTTGGTCTTCTGCAGGAACAGGTGCAGCGCCACCACGAGCACGGCCGCCCCGCCCACGATGATCAGGTGATCCGGCTTGATGCCCACGCCCATGATGCGCCACGGGAACTGGATGCCCTGCTCGTAGACCTGGTTGCTGGGCCCCCAGATGATCTGGATGAGACTGCGCAGGATCAGGGCCACGCCCACCGACGCGATAAGCAGAATCACCGGCGCGACACGGCGCAGCCTTCGGTAGAGCACCTGGTCGATGGCCACGGCGACTGCGGCCGTGCCCGCCACGCCCACGGGCAAGGCGACGAGCACCGGCGCGTTGAGGGCTGTCACCACGACCAGGGCCAGATACGCCCCCAACGTGATCAGATCACCGTGTGCGAAGTGCGGAAAGCGCAGGATGCCGTAGACGAGCGATAGGCCGATCGCGCCCAGGGAAATGACGCTCCCCAGGACAATGCCGTATACGGTCAATTGCAGGAATTCGGTCATGGCGCGGTCGCCCTTCGTATCCGTGCCCCGAACCGCTCCAGATTGGCTCAAGACAATCCGTTAAGGTGTTGATTTTGGAGGACCAGACCCCCCCTCCTAGCCGCCGAGGAACATCTCGCGGACATCGCGATCGGCAAGCAGGTTGGGGCCGGTGTCGCTGTGCCGGTTCCGGCCGGTGGTGAGCACGTACCCCCGGTGGGCCAGCGCAAGGGCCTGCTGTGCGTTCTGCTCCACCATCAGAATGCTCACGCCCAGGCTGTTGATTTTTTTGATATTCTCGAACATCTGATCGACGATTCCGGGGGCAAGGCCGGCGGTGGGTTCGTCGAGCAGGATGAGCGCGGGATCGAGCATCATCGCCCGCCCCATGGCGACCATCTGGCGCTGCCCGCCGGAGAGCGCGCCCGCCGGCTGCTTGCGTTTCTCGTAGAGCGCCGGGAAGAGTTCGTAGACGGTGCGCATCTCCTTGGAATAGTCATCGTTGCGGATGAATGCGCCCATCTCGAGGTTTTCCTCGACCGTCAGGCTGGGAAACACGTTGTGTTCCTGCGGGACGTAGCACACGCCCGCGCGCACCACCTGGTCGGGACGCAGGTTCGTGATCGGTGCGTCCTTGTAGCGGATGCGCCCCTCGCGCACCGTCACGAGACCGAAGACGGCCTTCATGGCGGTGGACTTGCCGGCGCCGTTGGGGCCGATGATGACGACGATCTCCCCCGCATCGACGGTCATCGACACGCCGTGGAGAATGTCCACATCGCCGTAGCCGCCGCGGATCTGTTCGACGTTGAGAAGGGCCATGGTGCGTGCCGGTCGCTCCTCGTGCTCGCGCTTCGCGGCTCAGCCCTCGGCCGCGCGTGCCGCGCCGCCGCCGAAGTACGCCTCCAGGACGGCCTCGTTGGCGCGGATCTCCGCCATCGTGCCCTGGGCGAGCACGCTCCCTTGCGCCATGCAGATCACGGGATCGCAGAGCTGGGCGATGAGATCCATGTCGTGTTCGATGATGCAGAAGGTATAGCCGCGCTCCTGGTTGAGCGTACGGATGACGCGCGAGATCTCGGCCAGGAGCGTGCGGTTCACCCCGGCCCCGGGCTCGTCCAGAAGCACCACACGCGGCTCGGTCATCATGGTGCGGCCGATCTCGAGCAACTTCTTCTGACCGCCCGAAAGATTGCCCGCAAGTTCGTGGCGCAGCCGGTCGAGCTGAAGCATCTCCAGCACCTCGCGCGCCCGGGTGCGCACCCGTTCCTCGTCCGCGCGCACGCGACCCGGCTGCAACCAGGTGCGCCACAGGGATTCGCCGGCCTGGTCCTCGGGAACCAGCATGAGGTTCTCCAGGACGGTCATCCGCTTGAGCTCGTGGGGAATCTGGAACGTGCGCACAAGCCCCTTGCCGAAGCGCTCATGCGGCGGCAGGCGCGTGATGTCCTGCCCGTCCAGATAGACGCATCCCTCCGAGGGCTGGAGAAAGCCTGCGATGATGTTGAACAGGGTTGATTTGCCCGCCCCGTTCGGACCGATCAGGCCGGTGATGGTGCCGCCGGCGATATCCAGCGTGCAGTGGTCCACAGCGACCAGACCGCCGAAGCGTTTGACCACGTCCCGGACTTCGATCATGCGCCCCCGCTGTCGCGTCCCGCCCCGTTCGGATAGGTTCGTAAGCCGGCCGATACAGGCGGCGACCTATAGACGACACGTCCGTATGGGGCAACCGCTTGGCTAAGCGCGGGTTCCAGACCCCGGAACGGCGGATCGCCGGGCAGACAGCACGTCAGCGAACGCGCGGCGGTTTGTCGCGCGCGAGGACGTAGCGCAGCTTCTGCGCCGCCAACTGCTTGAGTTCGGCCTGGCTCTTGGAGGCGTCGCCGACGATGGAGACTTCCGTGAGCGTGCGCTGGTCCATGGCGGTGACCTTCACGAAGGTCCCGCGCGGCTGCAACTCGATCAGGATGGCCGAATCGGGAATCGCCCCCTGACTGCGCGATTTCCGCGGATAACCCCGCATGCGCGTCCGCCCTCCCCGGTGTTCCGGCCTTATGCGCGATTCGAGGCCGCCCCGGTTACCATAACGTTAACGCGATGTCGCAGGCTGGGCGGTGCCCAACCCCGCACCGGCCCCCGTATGCGATTCACTCGCAAGCCTTTTCCCGCAGCGTTGTCGCCGATGGCAATGTCGGCGCGAACTGTTCCAAGGCCTTGCGCAACTTCGGGGCACTCTGATCCTTCACCGCATAGATGCCCACCACGTTTCGCGGCTTGGGCACGCTGGGCGTAACCAAGTCAGCGACTCGACACCATGCGTCCGGAACCGTGCCGCCAAACCATTTGGGGTATATCATTGCGTAAGCAATTCCCGCCTCGCGGGCAACGCGATCCATCGATTCGGCATCCCAGTTGCCGCGGACGCGAAGCTTCCGAACACGCTCGGACCCAAGACCCCAAAGATCAAGAACAAATTCTTTGTTCCCGTATGACACCCATCCAAGGTCGTTGACCCCAATCGGCCGCTGGAAAAACTCTGTCGCGAACCGATGCATCTGATACTGCTGGGCATATATCCGAAATGCAGCAAGCGGCGTTTTGGCGGTCGCCACCGCATAAGGAGCCGCCAAAACCCCCATGAGGCCAATTGCACCTAGCAATTTGGCCGCTGCTCCATCCCGTATACATGCACGCATCCATGGCCCAGCCAGGTATATAGCAGCCATTACCACAATGGTCACTGCATATACTTCGTACCGAAAAAACCCCCCGTAACGCGACCCAAGGATGTGACCGATCAAAGCGATCGCGGCCGGTAAGCTCACGATGGCTTCGGGCGTACGAAGATATGCCAGCACGTATCGGCGATGCGGGGTTGCGACGATAAGCGCGGCTGCCGCCAGCGCGAGAACGACTCCCATACGCTCATTAACAAGAGAATCAGCAAGATTGATTGCCATACCCAGGAATACGGAAAATGTTCCCGAATATGCACTCTCTGCAACGTCTGATTTTACGAGAACGGAACTTGGAACGATAGGAAGCCCCAGTGAGCTCATGAGACCGGCATATGCGACGAGCGAACCGATAACGCCGACCGCTCCGGTAAAAGCCCATCGCCAGTGGCCAGCCAGGGCAATAGCTGCAAGACTAAGCAGGGCAAGCGCCACACCTTCGAAGCGCAACAGCGGCAACAGAATAACCACCGCAATGAGCCATGGCGGCATTCTCCGCCCATCAGCAACCTCAGCCAATCCGCGGAGCGTCGCGACCACAACCAAAACATGCAAAACATGTTCCATGCCGGTCATCGGCAACGCCAGCCCGCTAACGGAGAAAATCAGTAGGGCCGCCATCAAATTGGGAAACCAAGAGGCGAGCCCGTTCTCCGGGGGAACAACACGAGTCCAAAAGAAAGACAGGATAATCCAAACACTCAGACCGGCCGCAATGCTGTTCAGAATCAGCGGCCCCCAGGTCCCCAGGCCGATCGCTTCAGGGACGGTCAAAAAAAGCGGATAAAGAATGGAAGATGATGGCGAAGCGAGCTGATTCGGATTTACACCGTATCCACCCTGTAAGATTGTCTCGGCCAATGCCATGTGAATATATGGGTCATCGAGGGAATAGATCAGTTTCCCGCCCGTCGTCACAATGCTCGCCACAATGAGGGCCGATAGCGCCGCAAACCAAATTCCCGTCCATATTTGGGCGAACTTGTGGGCGCGGTCCGCGTGCCTCGATACTTCATGCGTGTCTCGCGAAGGTGCATCGGCCGTATTTGGCCGCACGGCAAGGTTGCCCATCTCTCCCATCTGCTCCAGCCGATTCGGGACAAGGATCGCTCTCTAGGGCGTTGGATCGGGTTGGTCCGCGTTAAAACGTTCGAATGAATTGGCCGTCGTTTGAGGACCCAACTTAGCCGATTCACATTACGATCGAAAGCTTAGAGCATCGTACACTTATTCGTCCACATAGCCGGTGGCTTTGAAGAAGTTCCAACACTCGGTTTCGTCGTAGAGGTGACAGATGTCGCCGACGGTGT
>Ga0207714_1000631_pt1 | contig 23780 bp, 17 predicted proteins | sample PonA232FremontCA_2_FD_187270 | JGI IMG/M metagenome (GOLD analysis project Ga0207714, IMG submission 187270) | Marine sediment microbial community from Fremont, CA, USA - Pond A23 Sediment 2 (SPAdes) | ecosystem: Environmental > Aquatic > Marine > Unclassified | place: USA: Fremont, California...
TGTTCATTAGTTGAATCCGTCGTCCTGGCGGTCGGCGGTGCTGCCTTTCGTTTTTTCATCATCGTCATCTTCCTTGCCGCCGCGGATTTCAAACATTTGGGAGTGGTTCAGGCTGCAGGTTGCAAAGTGTTGCAAAAGGTTGCTGCTGGTGTCGTTGGGTGATAATGGATTGTTGCGTTTCATGGCTTTGAAATTTTTGAATTTATACATTTAATGATTTGATTTTCAATACAATATTTACATTTAAACAAACCTTCTATATTTTTTTATTTATTGATATACAGTACCTTAAAACTGGCATTTAATCACCTAAATGCTTATTTCTTATGCCTTTTCTTTCGTTTTAGCCATTCGGCCTTTTATGATTTGTCCTTAAGCTTTTCCGGAAACTTTTTTTGTGAAGAACCTTTTACTGACATATCCCATCCGAAGCCAAAAGGTAACCCCTTTTACCCGGAAAAAATCCTCCATTTTTCCATAAAAACCTCATTATCAATTCCTAAATACAGCTTTTTATGAAAAAACCAAAAGGAAGATGTGGATGTAAAGAACAACTTACTCAATGCTTCCTTGAACATGTTTTCATATACATATCCCATCCAAAGGCAAAAGGTAACCCCCTTTTGGAAAAAAAATTTTCATTTTTTTTATAATACCCTTATTTTCAGCACAAAAAAATTTTAAAAATTGGCATTTGCAGCAGATTTTATTATTTTTGAGGCAAAACAGCATCTATGGCCATAAGGGCTTTAACAGCATACGTCTTCCTCATCGTCCTGCTCCTCAGCTTTCCAGGCACTTCTGTTGCCGGTATTGCTCATAAAAGCCCCGGCCAGGATACCTTAGTGCTCCAAGCGGATTCAATCGGGCAACTCAAGCAAAGGGGGATCCGCCAGGCAAGGCAGGGAAAACTGGAGCAAGCCCGTAAAACGTTCTTGCGGGAGCTGGCTTTGAAAAAGAAGCACTTTGCATCAGAAGCTCCGGAAATCGGCCATACCTATGTCAATCTGGGAGTAGTCTGCAAAATGCAGGGCAAGATGGATAAGGCCCTGGCTTATTACAACAAAGCCGACAGCATCTATTCCGGCCATCCAAGGGTCAGTGAAAGGAAAACGGCCACCAATTACCAGAACATGGCCAACATCTATTCCCTGCAAAAAGACTATGAGAAGGCTAAAAATTATTACCAACGGGCCCTGTCACTTTTCAAAAAGGATTCTATCAATAACCTTGACCGGTTGGGGATGGTGCATAATAACCTGGGCATCATGCTTAAAGAACAGGGGGAATTTAAACCAGCCACAAAAAATTTTAAAAAAAGCCTCCAATTAAAAAATGAGACCAGTTCAACCTCTCTTGCAGGAACATATGGAAATTTGGGCAATGTATATTACAAAAGAAATCAACTAGCCCTTGCAGAGCGATATTTAAAGAAATCCATGGAACTGGACCTTCAGCATCATGGCAAAAAAAGTACGCCGGTGGCCCTGGATTACATGAATTATGGCCTTTTAAAATTAAAGAAAAAAGAATATGGGGCTTCCCGGGGCTACCTTCAGAAAGCCCTGGAGATCATCCTTCAAAAACGGGGGAAGTTTCACCCCGAAGCCTCCCGGTGCTATGAAAACCTTGGGGCATTGGCCGATACGAAAGGTAAACTTAAACAATCCGTTAAGCTTTATCAAAAAGCCCTTTTATCGCTGTCCAATAATTTCCAGGACACCTCCATTTATGCCAATCCGCAAACGGCCAATGTCATTTCGAAAACACAGTTCCTGCGCATATTAAAAAAGAAGGCCTCCCTGCTCAGGAGATTGGAAAAACACCCCGATAAAAACCTCAGGGTAGCCCTGGCCAGCTACCAAAAAGCCCTGGAAGTGATCAGGGAGTTGCGCACGGGCTATCAAAACCAGGAGAGCAAGCTGCTGATGGCGGCCAATGAGCGGGAAACATCGCTCAACGCCCTCTATACAGCCATAAAGCTTTACCGCCGCACCGGCCGGCAGCAGTACCTGCGGGAAGCCTTCCGCTATGCCGAAGCCGGAAAAGCCGCCGTACTGCATGAATCCATGCAAACCAGCCAGGCCCTTCAGTTGGGCAACATCCCTGACAGCTTGCGCCGGAAAGAAAAGAAACTAAAAAAACACATATGGACTTATGAAGAGTTGATCTTCGAAGAACGCAAAAGAAAAGATCCCAACAGGAAAAAGATCAACTACTGGAACGAAGAAATGTTCCGGCTTCAAAAGGAATATGAAAGCCTGGTCCAAAAATTTGAAAAAAAGTATCCCCGCTATTATGCCCTTAAATACAACAAGAAGGCCATCACCCTGAAAGAAGTCCAACAGCAGGTACAACCCGATGAAATCCTTGTTGAATATGTATTGGGAAGAGACAGCCTGCATGCTTTCACCATTGAATCCAACCAGGCAGCCCTACAGAGCATGGCCGTTGATTCCACCCTGCCCCGGCAAATCCTTGAAATGCGCCAGTTTCTCTCAAACCGAAACTTTTCCCAACACAACCGCCAGGATTTTCAACACTACCAGGAGCTTTCCCATCGTCTTTATAACCGGCTGATCGAACCCCTGGATCTTGTTCCGGATAAAAAACTTACCATCATCCCCGATGAAGTCCTGGCCTATTTGCCCTTTGAAATCCTGGTCACCCGCAAGCAATCGTTTGATGGCATCAATTACCAGGACCTGGCCTACATGATCCGCAAACGTCAAATCGGCTATTCCTACTCAGCCAAAGTACTTTTTAATCAGCCAAAGGAAAAAGAGCGCCATGGAACGAAGCTGGCGGCATTTGCCCCGACCTACAAAAACATCGAGCAGGTAAGCGATTTCAACTCCCCAACCCGCCAGCAATACCGTGAAAAATTGTATCCGCTGAAGGGCATCAAGAAAGAAGCCCGGCGCATCACGAAAATCATCCAGGGAGATGTCTATTCGGGGAAGGAAGCCACCGAAACCCGCTTCAAAGACACCTCCGGGCAATATGATATATTGCATCTGGCCATGCATACCCTGGTCAACGACCAAAACCCGATGTACTCCAAAATGGCCTTTACCCAGCAGGAAAACCCTAATGAAGATGGTTTTCTCAATACCTATGAAATATACAACCTGAATCTGGACAGCCGGATGGCTGTATTAAGTTCCTGCAATACAGGAACCGGCAAGCTCAAGAAAGGAGAAGGGGTGATCAGTTTGGCCCGTGGATTTAAATACGCCGGTTGTCCTTCCATTGTCATGACCATGTGGCCGGTCGAGGACAATTCCAGCATCCGGCTGATGGAATACTTTTACCAGGCCATTGCCAAAGGCCAGAGCAAAGACGAAGCCCTGCGTTCCGCCAAGCTGAAATTCCTCCGCAATTCTGATCCCCTGCATGCCCATCCCTATTTCTGGGCAGGTTACATTCTCATTGGCGATCAGTCAGCCCTTTATTCACCAAGTTGGGTATGGTGGTCCCTTGCAGGAGGGATACTGTTGATCCTGTTAATTGCGGCCGTTATTTTCAGGCGCCGGCGCATCAATCGATCTGTTTGATCAGCCCTCTTGCCCTGGCGGTTGGCCACATGCGCTTTTCAATCATCCAATCCAGCCGGTCTTTGGCCCGATCCCTGTGCCCGGCTTTGATCAAGGCCAAAGCAGAATACCAGCTGGCCTGATCACGAAGGAGCGGATCATTTGAGGAGGCCACCCAATTAAAGCAACCCAGGGCCTGAAGTGGCCTGTCCATCTCCAATCGGGTCAGCCCCAGGTAAAACCACCCCACCTGGTTGGAGGCATTTTCCCCTACCGCAAGGCTGAAGTGCTTTGAAGCAGCATCCCATTTTCCCGCTTCATAATAAGAGAAAGCCCGGTGCAATGGGGTGGGGTCCTCCCCTCCCGAACGAACAGATGCCAATGCCGGGTAGGATGTATAATACCGACTGAACAGATCGCTCCCTTCCATCGGTGGGCGGACCATATATACCATGGTGCCGAAGATCAGCAGAAAGGCCATCCCGGCAACCATCGCCACCCTTCTCCAGGAAGGGTCCCAAATGCCGGAACCGTCTGCAGCCCGGCGGTCAAGGACTTCGCTGATCTGCCTGCGAAGAGACATCACATCATCATCCCGCAGGGCTTCAGCCATTTCACCGGATAAATCAATCCCTTCCCCCCATACCGGGGCATCACCTGCCTGACTTGCCCCGGACAATTGCCCCCGGCAATCCAAATCTTCTAAATATCGCCAATTGCGCTCATTCTTATTTTCTTCCATGATAATCCTCAAACCTTTGATCATTTTTAATCGACTGCACCAGGCGCTCCTTGCATTTATACTTTTTCTTTTTGGCCGCCTTCTCGCTTTTATGTCCCATCATCCGGGCAATATCCTTCAACGGATATTTGTTCAGAAACAGCTTCAGCAATTTTTGACACTCCCGACCCAACCGGCGAAAATGATCCTGGTATATCCGGTACTTCTGCTGCTGCTCAAATTCGCGGATTATACCCGCATCCGCCGCCTGCTCCAGGTAGTGATATTCCATCAGGTTGTTGATCTCCGTTTTGCGATTGCGCAACTCCCGCATCCAGATGTTCCAGCAGACCGAAAAAAAATAGGAAGTAAAAGTGGTGGTCAATTCGAATGAACCATTTCGGATCTTCTTATAGGTCAGTATAATGGCTTCCTGCAAGACATCCCTGGCATCCGCCTGATTTCCGTTATTCTTGGAAACCATCTCGTAGATCATACCAAAATACATATCATACAGGTAATTCAGGATTTTATTGTCTTTCACCCGAATACCCTGTATGATTTCAAGGTCATTATATTGTCTCAAATCGAAATGGTTTTTCCGAATGCAGTAGCATAAATAAAAGAAAATTTTTGAAACGGCAAAATATCAGCACCATAAGCTGATATCAGGGTCACATTGGGTAAGAAATAAGGAGGCTGACAATCAATATATTAACTGTTCAATCTCTTCTTTATCACGTTTCAGTTGATTTTGAAGGGCTTCGGAATGATCCAGCCGAAGCTCCTGGCGCATTCTCTTATGAAACTGAATGGTAACAACCTGTCCCCGAAGTTCGGTTTGGTGATCATGTTCAAACAAATGCACCTCCACGCTGATCTTATTGCGATCGGCAAACTGTTTAATATTAAGCATGCCTTTATACTTGCATTCGCCAAAAAGCAGGCTGATGGCATAGACCCCTTCAGGAGGAATCAATTTGACCTGCTCTTCGATCTCCACTTCATAGGTGGGAAATCCGGCATCGCGGCACAAGGGGTGTCCGTCATGGAGGGGACCCATCAGGATATAAAAGTGGTCGAGATAAGCATTGGCCCGTTGTATTCTTCCTTCATGCAGGGCCTTTCGGATGGTAGTAGAACTGACCGTTTCATTTTCCACATCCTGCTCAGGAATCTCTTCCACTTCAAAACGATGGGTTTTGGCCAGCTCGTATAGATAATCATAGTCGCCCTGGCGGTTGTGGCCGAAATGGTGGTTGAAACCCACGACAATGCGACGGGCGTCTAACTTGTTGACCAGGATCTGCTCAACAAAATCGTGTGAGCTCATTCGGGAAAAGGCCAGGGTAAAACGAATGATCACCAGGTGATCCAGGCCGGTATCGCGCAGGAGTTCAGTCTTTTCCCGCTGGGTGCTGATCAGCTTCAGAGACTTGCCGGCTGTTTCAGGGTAGAGCACCTTCCTGGGATGCGGGTGAAAGGTGATTAAAACCGTCTCTCCCCCAATCTCATCGGCTATATTTCGCAACCGGTTCAGGATGGTCTTATGGCCCACGTGTACCCCGTCAAAAGAACCGGTAGTAACCACAGGCTTTTTGATTTGGCCCAGTTCATCTAAATCTCGGTGTATCTTCATATCCTTTCCCTATTCAGCTGGTCAGGCCTCAAAGGTAAACAATATTTTTTTCCTGCAACAATTTCGACCCCGTTTGACCCCGCTTAGCGGGGTTGAAACGTGCCCCAGCAAAACCAGAGGGGCTAGGTCTCCTTTTTTGACCCCCGCTAAGCGGGGTCTATTTAAGCGGGATTCCTTAAGGGAGCTATTGAACCTTTTTGGTCGAATACTGCTTGACATAATAAGCCACCTTTTCCAGAGAGGTGGTCATGTCGTAATTCTCAATGATGATGTCCGAGGATACATTCACCGGTACAGAAGTATAATTGAGGATGCCTTTGATGCCGGCCACCACCATCGCCTCGGCCACCTTGGAGGCATGTTCAGGAGGTACAGTAAGAATTCCAAGCGATATATTCTTTTCAGAGATGATCTGCTGCAAATCATTCATCGAATAGCACTTCACCCCGGAAATAACCCGGTTAACCTTCTCGGGGTCTGTATCAAAAGCAGCCACTATTTGCAATTTGGAGCGTTTCCCCTTAAAAAAAGCCGTAATGGCGCGTCCAAGATTTCCAATTCCGACCACAGCCGCATTCAACCCTTGTTCGGAATCAAGGATCTCTCCAATCAACTCCACCAGGGCCCTTACATCATAGCCTTTTTTCAGGGTGGTGGAATACCCGATCAGCATCAGGTCGCGGCGCACCTGGACGGCGGTGATGTTGTGCAGATTGGCCAGTTCATGGGAATAGATGTACTCCTTACCCCGGTCCAGGCAATTCAGCAACGTGCGCCTGTAAACACTTAATCTTTCAATGGTCTTTTCCGGTAGACTTTTCATGATGATGTCGTTTCTGCGTTATACTCTTCTTTGGTGGGCAAGAAAACGGTAAAGGTACTGCCTTTTTCAGGTTCACTCTTCACCTGTATGTCTCCCCCGTATAGGTCAATTACTTGTTTGACAATGGATAGGCCCAAACCGCTTCCGGTGATATTTTTGGTTTTTTCATTCTTGATGCGAACAAACTCTTTAAATAAACGGGCTGTCTCTTCCTGGTTCATTCCAATGCCGGTATCGCTCACCCGGATGCGCGCCCCTTCGCGAGTCCCTTCAAGGTGAATATCCACCCGGCCCCCTTCATAGTTGTATTTGACAGCATTGGAGACCAGGTTGTTCATGACAATCTCCATGTCATTGGGATCGCTATAAAGGCTAACCGGCTGGTCGGGTTCATGAAAACGTATATCCAATTCCTTTTGTATGGCATAGGGATTGACCGATTCAATGGCGCTTCGGGCAATATCCGCCAGATTCACCTGCTCATACTGTTTGTCTTTCTCGTCAGACTGGATCTTGGTTAAATCCAACAAATCCATGATCAGGGTCCGCATCCCCTTAATGCGTTGCAAAGAACGCTCTACAACCTGTTGATAATCCGATAATTGCTCCCCGGCCTGCCGCTCCTGCATCATCCGCAAATACCCTTCTACCGCATTCAACGGCGATTTTAACTCGTGAGAAAGGACCGAAAGAAACTGAAACCGCACCTCTTTGCCTTCCTTATTCAGCCGCTTGGTCATCGAGCGAAGGAAAATGTTCTTGGTTACATTCTCCATGGCCGATTTCAACTCCTGAGGGGTGAAAGGTTTGGGAATAAAATCATAGGCCCCCTGATCAGTGGCCTTGACAGCCAGCTCCAGGGATGCATACGAGGTGATGATCATGACAATGATATCGCGGTTGTTTTTGTTGATGTAATCCAGCACCTCGGTTCCCTGGATACCGGGAAGTTTGTTGTCAAGCAACACGATATCCGGGGGGCTTTGCTTGATGAAATCCAGGGCTTCTTCCCCGGTAAAAGATTCATAAACCTGAAAGCCCCGGTCTTCATCCATAAAAGGATAACTGACGGTAAAATTTTTTAAAATCCGCTTTACCCCTGAACAAATACCAGGTTCATCATCCACCACAAGTACATTGAGGTTTTTCATAGGGCTTACCTGTTCAATAACTTATTAATCTCTTTTACCATCTGCTCTTTGCGAATGCCTTTCTCGAGGTACAGATCAGCCTTGATCCATTTTTGCTCCTGCTCGCTGTTCAAACTGAAAGAGACCCCGGTTTCAGATGCAACAGCCGTGGCAATGATGATGGGAACATCCGGATATTGCCGGCGGGTTTTATAACTGAGGATGAACCCACTGTCTTCGGTTTCCATCATCAAATCGTATATGGCCAGATCCGGCCTGGTGGATTGCAAAACCTCCTCGGCTTGCTTTTGACTTTCAGCGGTAACTACCCTGAAACCCGATTGTTCAAGGTAAAAACGCATCTGGAACAAGTAATCCACATCGTCGTCGGTCAGCAAAATGGTCGTTGTCTCGCTCATAAATATTATTTTTCGGGTTGATTGGGTATGGATATGGTAAATTTAGTCCCCGTCGGGCCTTTATTGGGATCATCATTTGAATCGAGGGATATTTTGCCCTGATGCATCTTGACAATGCCATAGGCCGTGGCCAGGCCTAAACCCGTGCCTTTGCCTATGCCCTTGGTCGTATAAAAAGGCTCAAATATCTTATCCTGGTCCTCCTGTTTGATGCCCTTTCCGGTATCGGCAATGGTGAATACCACGTTCCCGTTTTCCTCCCTGATTCGGATATCGAGGGTACCCCCCTCGGGCATGGCATCGATGCCATTTTTGATCAGGTTGGTGAAGATCTGGGTCAGTTGTTCCTGGTCAAGATAGGCCTTGCCCTGGCTAAGGCCATCGGCATCAATGTTGACTGTGATGTTTTCGGGTACAATCAGGGCATCGAAACTCTGCTCCACCAGTTTCACCGGGTCGACCTCACTACGGGTCACCTGATTCTTGCGGGCAAAGTTAAGCAATCCCCCCACAATTTTTTTACAGCGGTTGGTTTGTTCCACAATCAATTTCAGATCGCCGTGCAAGTCGGAATCTTTGGGGACCTCCTCCAGCAAGATGTTGGCATACATGATCACCACCCCCAGGGGATTATTCAGCTCATGGGCGATGCCTGCCGACAACTGACCCATGCTGGCCATTTTTTCGGTCTGCTTCAGGGTTTCCTGCATTGAAACCAACTTCTCATTGGAAACAGCCAACTCTTTGACCGAATTGTGTAATTTTTCGATGGTATAAGGCAGGCACATCTCGTTTTCAGCCAATCCTTTCACAATGGCAATGGCGTGCTCTTCACAGGTATCATAACCACAAGCTCCGCAATTCAGGTGGTCTTTGGGTTCATATTTGCCCATTGAGCGCAAGACTTTATCAATCTCTTCCCGGGAAGGCGATGAGATGCGTTTATCATTGGACTGAAAATCAACACTCAGGTCCAGGTCCTGATAGGCTTCAATATTTTTCTTCCAGGCGGCCTTATCAAAGTTTTCGATTTTATGTTGTACATAGTTATGCACCAAAACCCGGCGGCTGTATTGACGTCGTTGCTTTTTGGAGGTACCCGGGCCCATGATGCATCCCTCACAGCAGAGCAACTCCAGATGCCGGGAGTTGATCTGGCCCCGCTCAAATTCCTTGATGGCTTCCTGAAAATCGTTCCTTCCTTCGGCCACAATGATGCTTCCATCAAAGACATCGTCCTTGATGCCGGCCGTTTGAAGCAACCCACGGCTCACCGGGAAGATGGCCCCTCTCCCACTCACCGGCGGATCAAAAGGGGTGGGCTCCACCTGATCGGAACGCACTTGCTGTTGTTCAAACATCTCGCGCAGCTCCATGAAGGTGATCATTTCATCCACCTCGTCGCTCTCGGCCTTTTTGGCAATGCAGGGACCGATAAAAACCAGGTTGATGTGGGAACCATATTTCTTCTTCATCACCCGGCTCATAGCAACCATAGGAGAGGCAACAGGGGCCAGATTTTCGACCAGGTTGGGGTGATATTGCGCCACATAAGCAGCGATAGCGGGACAGTCAGAAGAGATGAACCGCCTGTCTCCGTTTTGCCGGATGAGTTCGTTGTATCGTTTGGCCACCAGATCGGCCCCGAAGGATACTTCTGATACCACGTCAAATCCAAGGCCCCGGATCATACCAACGAACAGCTGATGGTTGGGTATATCGGAAAATTCGGCCGGGAAGCTGGGGGCCACAATGGCCACGTTTTTGCGCTCACGCTGCTCCAACATCTGATAAACCGCCCCTTTGGTGTCCAAATAGACCTTGGCCCCCTGGCTGCATACCTTGATACAGTTGCCACAGGCCACACAGCGGTCTTTGATCACCTCGGCCTGGCCATTGACAATCTTAATGGCTTTGGCCGGGCACTCCCGGACACAGGTATAACACACCCGGCACTTGTTGCGGATGGTATAGATCAGGTCCCTTTCCTTGTTCGATCGTCTTTCCATGGTTCATGCGCTTGTGAGTGTTCCCGCTTTTTTTGACCCCGCTTAGCGGGGTCCGCTAAGCGGGGATGTATTTGTTCCGACCCCGCTAAGCGGGGGTGTAAATTTCAATCAAAGCAACACATCCCGCGGGGTGAAGCGGGTATGTAAAATTCTCCGGGCTTGTTCGCCATTCGATTCACCCAGGTAACGGCGGTAGAATTCCACCACCTCTTGGCTGTGATGGACAAACCGGGTAGCCAGATGGTCATCATTCTGATGAATGGCTTTCATGCGGCTGCGCAGGGTTTTGGGAGCGCTGTAAAACGGATGTCCCCCGCCATTTATACAACCTCCCGGGCATGCCATCACTTCCAGGTAATGATAAAGGCTTTTATCCTCCTGGAGATCGGCCATGATCTCGCGGACTTTTTCCAGGGGGCTCATCGCCGCCAGGCTCAGGTTATGTTCGCCCAATCTGATATGGGTTGATTTGGTGTTTTTGGTGCCCCTCATCCTGCTAATTTTGGGATTCCGCAGGTCTTTTCCACTAATCTGATGGTGGAGGGTACGCAAGACGGCTTCCGTGGTTCCGCCCAGAGCTGCAGTAAGCCTGGCAGCGGAAGCGTCCCGGTGAAAGGGGGCATCGGCCTCGAGGGGCTCGATGGCATGCATATCGACCCCGAACAACTTGATCAGCCGGGCCAACTCGCGGGTGGTCATCACCGCATCGATATCAGAGATGCCCCGTTGGGTCATCTCCTGGCGCTGGGCTTCAAATTTCTTGGCCGGACAGGGGACAACAGCCACCGAGAAAATATCATTCTGGCCCCGATCGCTGCTTTCCAGGCAAAACTGTTTGATGATGCTGCCGGCAATTTGCTCGGGCGACTTAACCGTAGACAAATGGGGCAACAAATCGGGATAAGCCTGCTCCATCTCCTTGACCCAGGCCGGGCAGGCACTGGTGATCATCGGCAGATGCTCTGTCTTGTCGAGGCGATCGGCCAGTTCAGCTGCTTCCTCCATCACAAAAAGCTCAGCAGCGAAGGTGCCATCATAGACCTGGTCAAAGCCAATCTTTTTCAAAGCACTGTTGATCAGACCACTTAGATCTTTCCCGGGTTTCAGCCCAAATTCCTCGGCCAGGGAAACCACCACCGAGGGGGAATAATGCACCACGGTGGTCACATCCTGGCGGCTCACAGCCTGCTGAATGGCCTCCAGGTAGGATTTATCGTGCAAAGCACCGGTAGGGCATACCATGATGCACTGGCCGCACTGGATGCAGTTGGAAAAATTCAGGTCCTTAGCCATTGCTGCTTTCACGGCTGTTGTATTGCCGCGACCGGTAAAATCAAGGGTGGATACGGCCTCGGTCTCCTCGCAAACCCGCACACAGCGGCTGCACAACACACATTTGGAAGGGTCGTAAACAATGCCCGGACTCGAGAGGTCGAGATTGGAGCTGTTCTTGCGCCCCGATATGCGCCGCTCACGAATATTGAGCTCCTCGGCCAGCCGCTGTAGTTCACAATGGCCATTGCGTGCACAATACAGACAGTCATCCGGATGATTGCTGAGCAGCAGCTCGACAATCATCTTGCGGGCCTCTATCACCCGCGGCGAATGGGTGTGTATCTTCATCCACTCCTCCACCGGATAGGAACAGGCAGGCACCAACCGGTCCATGCCCTCGACCTCTACCACACATAAACGACAGGCACCGGTGGGGGTAAAATCCTCCAGCCGGCACAGGGTAGGTATCTGAATGCCGTGTTCGCGGAGCGCCTCCAGGATGGTTTCGCCTTTGCGGGCCCCGATGGTATGGTTGTTCACTTCTATCTCGATCTGCATGGTTTTGCTTTATGGTGATGAACCCGGCCAACCGGACGGACCGGCCCCCGGGCGTATGCTATTTGCTGATGACCGCGCCGAATTTGCAAACATCATAACATATCCCACAACTGATGCATTTCTCCTGAACAATAAAATGGGCATGCTTGGCACTGCCCACAATGGCACCAGTAGGACATTTTTCGGCACAAATGGTGCAGCCGGTACAAAGGTCCACATCAATATAAAAGGTTCGTAGCTTTTGACACACCCCTGCCCGGCATTTGCGTTCAAAGATGTGCTCCTCGTATTCCTGCCGGAACCACCGGATGCTGGAGAGCACAGGATTAGCGGCTCTTTGGCCCAACCCGCAGAGGGAAGTATCATGCACGACCTGGGCCAGTTTTTCCAGGTTGATCACCCCTTTGAAACGCTGCAAGGTGGCACGGCTATCCTCTTGGTGGGGTTGCTGGGTGATGTTGTCGAGGATTTCATACATCCTGCGGATGCCTTCACGGCAGGGTATGCATTTTCCGCAACTCTCCTGCTGAAGAAAATACATGTAATACTTGACCGTGTCCAGGATGCAGGTATGTTCATCCATGACCACCAGCCCCCCGGACCCCAGGGCACCTCCCAGCTCGCTGATTTCCTCATAGTCGATGCGGGTATCCAGGTGGTTGTAGGTGAGCATACCCCCGGCCGGCCCCCCGACAAGCACTCCCTTAATCTGCTGATTATCGGGTATACCCCCGCCAATCTTATAGACCACCTCACGCAAGGGCAGCCCCATGGGAACTTCCACTAGACCTGACCGTTCAATTTTCCCGGCCAGGGAAAATATCTTGGTGCCGGCGCTTTTCTCCGTGCCGATCCGGCTATACCAACCCGGGCCATGCTGAAGGATCACCGGCACATTCAACAGGGTCTCCACATTGTTGACCACGGTAGGATGCCCCAAAAATCCGCGGCGGGAAGGATAAGGCGGCTTGGGCCTGGGCATCCCGCGTTTGCCCTCGAGGCTGGCAATCAAGGCCGTCTCCTCGCCACAAACATAAGCTCCGGCCCCCTGATGAAGCTGGAGGTTAAGGTTAAACCCGCTTTCATAGATGTCATGGCCCAGGATGCCATAGGATTTGGCCTGTTCAATGGCTCCCTGCAAGCGGCTGCAGGCCAACTCGTACTCACCTTCCACAAAAATATAGGCCTTCTGGGCCCCCACGGCATAGGCCGATATGGCCACCGATTCAATCACACTATGGGGGTCGCTCTCCATGATCATTCGCTCCATAAAAGCCCCGGGGTCGCTCTCCCCGGCATTGCAAACCAAATAACGCTGTTCGGCCGATGAACTCAGGGTATTCTTCCACTTTTTGCCGGTGGGGTAACCTTCTCCGCCCCGTCCCCTCAAGCCACTGGAATCAATCATATCGCAGACCTCTTCCGGGGTATAATTGCGTATGGCTTTCAGGAAATTATGATACCCCCCGTGGGCAATATATTCTTCGATCGAATCGGGATCAATCACCCCACAATTGCCCAGGATCACACGTTGCTGCCCCTCAAAAAAAGGGAGTTCATCAATGCACGGGACATTTTCCCAGGGTTCATGGAGGTCGTTGGGATGCTGACAGAGGACATGCTCCGGGGGAACAAAATTATTAAAGACGGCATCCAGGATGTCATTGACTTTTTCCGGGGAAACCTGCCTGAAGGTCAGCCGGGTTTTGCCGGGCAGCTGAACGTCCATCAGCGGCTCTTCGGTCCCCAGGCCCAGGGATCCATTGGCTATCAGGGTGGCTTCAATGTCGCGTTCGCTCAGGTATTTCTCAATGGCCTGTCGGGTTTCACGGGAACCGGCAATCATCCCGGCAGTGGTACTGGAAAGGGCTATGACCGGATGCTTCACCTTATGGCGGCGAAGCCGGTCAAGGGCTTCCTTGGACTGGCTGGCGGGTGAACGATTGGAAGCATCGCTGAGCAGTTCAATCAACTCCTGTTGCAGGCCTTTTTGGGCATCTTGTTCCTCCATGAATGGCGCTTAAATTTTGTTCTATGGCTGGGTTTCCAAATAAGAAGCCAGGATTTCCTCCAACCGGTCATCCGTAACCTGGGTAAAGTAAGTGTCATTGACGGCCATCACGGGTCCCAGCCCGCAGGCACCCATACAGGAAACCACCTCAAAGCTGAACTGGCCGTTTGAAGAAGTCTGGCCCGGGTCTACATTCAATGTTTCGCTCACCTTCTTAATCAAATCACCAGCCCGATGTATCTGACAGCTGGTTCCACGGCACAAACGAATGTGATAGCGGCCCAGGGGATAAAAACGGAACCGGTTGTAAAAAGTGGCCAGGCTATAAATTTTACTGGCCGGCAAACTCAGATAGCGGCCCACCTGTTTGACCGCCTCTTCCGTTAGGTACCCCTGTTCACGTTGAATATCCTGTAAAATGGGAATTAAATTTTCCCGTTCTACAAATGGGTAGCGTTCCAATATCCGGGCAATCTGTTCCATGGTTGCGCTGATTAGATGAGGCTCAACCCTTTGGTAAAAAGGGCCAGGACAAAAATAATAAATTATATTGTTATTTCATAAACAATGTTATAATTTTAACAATTATAAAATATTTGCTATTTTTGCTTCCCGGCAAAAAAAATATCCAGGGCGAAACCCCCGAAGGAACCCGGCAATTTGAACCGAATCTAAATAACAGGGGGGCGAGCCGGGAGTTGATCGAGAATGCCTATTTTTAAGCAACCATGAATCACCGCGCCAACAATAAAAAAGAGTTGATCATCTGCCTGGGCAGTGCTTGCTTTTCCAGGGGCAATAAGAATGCGGTGCAGGTCATCAAAGACTACATTAAAGAACACCAGTTGGAGGAGAAGGTTTATTTCCACGGGTGTCATTGCATGGAGCGATGTGAAAACGGGCCGGTTTTGAAATTTGAAGACAAAGTCTACACCCAGGTCACCTCCGAGCGGCTGATCTATGTTTTGGATGAAATTTTTCACAAGTATTTTTAACCCGTCATGTCATTAGTTGAGATTATACCGGAGAAGTGTGATTTAAGTTATTCCTGTGTCAGAGAATGCCCGGTAAATGCCATTGAAGTAAAAGTCAACCAGGATTATGCCCGGGTGATCCCTGAGCGGTGTATTGGATGCGGGCACTGCATCGATGTGTGCCCCCAGCATGCCATTGTTTACAGGGATTCCAAACAAACCACCCGTGAATTGCTCCAAAGCGAAACCACCACCGTTGCCATTGTGGCCCCCAGTATCTCGGGGGAATTCGATGACATTGAAGATTACCGCAAATTCGTCCAGATGATTCGCGAACTGGGCTTTGACCATGTCAACGAAGTCAGCTTTGGCGCCGATTTGATCGCCCTGAAATACAGAGAACTGTTCGATAACTTCAAAGGCAAATATTACATCACCTCCAACTGTCATGCCGTGGTCAGCCATGTGCAGAAATATCACCCGGAGTTGATCAACAACCTGGCCCCGCTGGTTTCCCCCACCATTGCCACGGCAAAAGTGGTTCGGAAAAAATACGGGGATCCCCTCCATGTGGTTTATATTGGCCCCTGCATTGACACCAAAGAGGAAGTGGGCCTTTATGAGGGGGAAAACAGGATTGATGCGGTGATCACCTTTGTCGAGCTGCGTGAACTGTTTGATGAATTCAACATCCAGGAGAGCAAGGTGGAATTTTCCGATTTTGATCCGCCCATCGGTTATAAGGGTTCACTTTTTCCCATCAGCAACGGGCTTTTCCAGGCGGCCGGCATCGACGAAGATCTTCTCACCAGCAGTGTAATCAATGGTTCGGGCAAAACCAACACCCTCAATGCGGTGCGTCAATTCGAAGAGGGCATCACCCAAATCAAGCATCACTTCAACCTTTTCTTTTGCGAAGGTTGCCTGATGGGCCCGGGCACTTCCCCGGGGGGCAAAAAATACAACCGCCGCTCCAAAGTCATCGACTATGCCAACAAGCGGCTGAAGCATTTTGATAAAGCCCGGTGGGAAAAAGAAATTGCCCGGTACCTTGAGCTGGATTTTTCACGGCATTTCCAAAACGATGACCAGCGGATTGAAACGCCCTCGGAGGAAAAGATCCAGGAAGTACTCAAAGCCATTGGCAAGGAAGACGCCGATGACAACCTGGGATGCAGCGCCTGCGGCTATGACAGCTGCCGGGATTTTGCCATTGCTGTCAGCAAAGGCCTTGCCAAAACCGAGATGTGCCTCAGCTATACCCTGCGCAACCGCCATGAATACATCAAGGCACTGCGCACGACCAATGAAAAGCTGGCCCAAACCCAGAAAGCCCTGAAGGAATCCGAACAGAAAGCCCGTAAGGAAAAACAATCCGCCAAAGAAGCTTCCGAGACCATCAACGCCATGCTCCAAAAATTGCCTTCGGCCGTGGTGATCATCGATCAAAACCTGAAAATCATTCAATCCAATAAAACCTTCATTGATTACCTGGGCGATGAGGCGGCTTCGATCAGTGAAGTCATTCCCGGGCTGGTAGGTGCTGACTTAAAATCACTCCTCCCCCACAACATCTATACCCTGTTTTCTCACGTATTGAACAACCAACAGAACATTGTCAACCGGGATATCCGCCTCGAGGAAAAGTTGCTGAACCTTTCGATTTTCACCATCAAAAAAGGCAAAATCGTAGGGGCCGTCTTCCGCGATATGTATGCCCCGGAAATCCGAAAAGAGCAGGTGATCAAACGGGTCAGTGAGGTGATTGACAAAAACCTGGAAATGGTCCAAAAAATTGGTTATCTGCTGGGTGAAGGGGCTTCCGAAACTGAAAAAATGCTCAATTCCATCATTGAATTTTATCAGTCGGGCCAGCAGGATCAAACACCACCGATGGGCAGCGACCACCCGGATCCGGGGCACGATAAGAACCCGCAGGACGGCAAGAAACCGGATGACACCGCCCCGGAGGATGACAACAAACCCAATGACAAGGGGCCGGATGACAAGGGGCCGGATACCCAAAACAACCCGGATGACCATCAGAACCATCCCGACCAATGAACAGCGATTTCCACATAGAGGTAGATCTCCAGCAGAAAAGCCATGAGGGAGAGCGCATCTGCGGGGATGTGTTCCTGTCGGAAAAGTACAAGGAAGAAAACCGCCTGATCATCGTCCTCTCCGACGGCCTCGGGCACGGGGTTAAGGCCAACGTGCTGGCCACCCTGACGGCGACGATGGCCAAAAATTTCACCAAGGAGCATAAAGATGTCCACACCATTGCCGAGATCATCATGAACACCCTGCCGGTGGACAAGCAAAGGAAAATCAGCTATGCCACTTTCACCATCCTGGACATCAGTTACAATGGCGAAGCCACCATACTCGAGTTTGACAATCCCCGGGCCCTGATCCTGCGTGGCGACAAGATCTATGAACCTGAATGGGAATCGATTGTACTGGAGAGCGAAGAGAACAAAGGCAAAGAATTAAAAAGCTGCCGGTTTCAGTTTCAAAAGGAAGACCGCATCGTTGTCTGTTCCGACGGGGTGGTTCAATCAGGGCTGGGAACCGAGCAATATCCTTTTGGCTGGGGTCAGGAGAACTTCCAGGATTTTACCAAAAGGCTGGTCCATAACACCCCCGCTATATCGGCCAACAAACTGGCTCAGAAAGTCGTCAACATGGCCTACCGCAACGATCAATACTTTGCCAAAGACGATACCAGTTGCGCAGCCGTTTATTTTCGCGAACCCCGGCGTCTTTTAATAACCACCGGGCCTCCCTATGATCAGGACAACGACGCTGAACTGGCCCGCAAAGTCAAAGAATTTGACGGAAAAAAGATCATATCCGGGGCCACCACCGGCGATATCATCGCCCGCGAGCTCGACCGGGAAATCGAAGACAGCTTTGAATTTGAAGATCCCGACCTGCCTCCCGTTTCTTATATGGAAGGGATTGACCTGGTCACCGAAGGCATTCTGACCCTAAGCAAAGTGGCCGACATCCTTCATAAATTTGACAAAAACTACCTGCTCAAAAAAGGCCCGGCCGATCAGATCATTCGTTTGCTCAAAGACAGCGACGAGATCCACTTTCTGATCGGAACCCGCATCAATGAAGCCCACCAGGATCCCAACCTCCCGGTTGAGCTGGAGATCAGACGCACCGTGGTCAAGCGCATCGCCAAAACCCTGGAAGAAAAATTCCTCAAGGAAGTCACCCTCCAATATATTTAGTTTCCGGAGTCCGATCGGTTCATCCTTCCCAAAAAAACCACATGGATGGACCTGTACCACAAAGCTATGAATAAAGCATGTGGGTTCCATCGCGAGGGAGATTCGATAAGAATTACCAGTGGTGCATTGCCATCGCGATTTATAACACTTTAACAGGTCTTTATCCAAATGAACGATTATGCGATGCATAGGAAAGCCTGCAACAGATAAGGCTTATTCACTGATGTTATAAGTCAAGATAAAGAAGGAGGATGCATGCTGCCATCCTCCTTCTGATGGAATCAAACCATAAAGATTAAACCCTTCTGCCTGGGATGATCAACCCGATTGGCAGATCGCCATCTTATCTGTTTAGCATGGTCAATCCATTATCTTTCACCGCTCAGAAGAAAAAATCACCTATCGGATCACCTTGATTTTCCGGGTCACATTGGACCGGCCATTGCTAAAGACGACAAAATAGAGTCCTTCAGCCAGGTTGGCCACATCATAGCGCAGCAGATGATTGCCCTTAAACGGGCGGTTATCGAAGGGGGTGGGCATCTTCTGGCCCATCACATTGAACATGGCCACGGTAACAGGCAGCTGGGCGTCATTTGCTATTTCAATGATCAGTTCGCTGGAGGCCGGATTGGGATAAACCTGCATGCGGGTCAAATCGCCAAGCTGATTGCCGATACCGGAGGGCGGTTCATATTCAGGGAGACCAACCAGGTCACCCCCGGCAGCCAGGGCGGCGAACAAGCCAAAAGCCGGGCCGTCGCTGTTGTTGGCAGGCTCCAAAAAGCCGGAGGCCAGTGCCACCAGGGCTGAATCCCCGAGGCCCAGGTTACTGAGGTTGGCCTCAAACTGGGCAACCGTGGTCGAACCCGATTCGTCCTGAACATCCAACACGTAATTGTCGGTAGCAAGCTCAAGGTAATCGCCTGAAAAAGCACCGTAGGCGAGGTTATCGACCAGGGTACCGGCGGGTTGACTCGACTCATAGATGTCGACGACGGGGGCATCGGTAGCACCATGATAAACCAGCACATCGGTGTTGCCACCCTGCGAAGCCATGGTACGTGCACCCTGGAAGACATCAATATCAAAGGGTTGAATCGGGTCGTAACCACTACTGGAGATCAGACCGGAGGCAATCAGCACATATTTTTCATCGGGCAAAAGCTGATAGTCAAACTTGGCCAGGGCATCCACTGTATCACTGCTGCTGGAAGGCTGGATGGAGACATCCAGATGGGTTCCGGCGGTTAACCCTACAAAGGGAGAAGCCGTGCGGAAAGCAAAATCATCCAGCAGGGGTTCATCGTTAAGCCATACATCTACTTCAGAGGCAGCAGCATCGGCAGCGTTGTGGATCACCTGGACCATAGCCTGGGAGACTTCACTGGCCGGCAATTCAACCATTTCACCACCGGAAGGCAAAGCGGCATACAGGCCAAATGCAGGGCCATCACTGTTGGAGGCCGGATCCAGGAAACCGGAGGCGGCCACCACCAGGGCGGAATCGGCAAGGCCCAGGGTCTCCAGTGGGGCTCCAAATTGAGCCACTGCTTCGGATCCCAATTCATTTTGCACCTGGAGTTGATAATCGCTGGTGGTCAGGTTCAAATATTCCCCGAGGAAAGCACCGTAACTCAGGTTGTTTGCCAGGGTAAGCTGTTCGAAAGGCTCGGTAACATCTACGGTGGGGGCATCGGTTGAGCCATGAAAGACCATCACATCGGTATTGCCTGACTCAGAGGCTTCCATTTGTCCCATTTCATTGACATAGATATCGAAAGGCTCAAGCGGGTCATAACCGGAAGCACTCACAATGCCATTGGCCACCCAAATGTAGTGCTTGCCGGCGGCCAAACTGTAGGCTTTACGCCACAGCCCTCCGCTGGTGTCGGTGCTGTTCATGGGCTGAATGGTGATGTCAAATTCCACACCGGCTGTCAAATCCACGTAGGGTGTGGCGTTGCGGAAAGCAAAATCATCCTGCAGCACCTGGTCATTGTACCACACATCCACCGTGTCGGCGGCCAGGTCGGCAGAGTTGTGAATCACCTGGGCCCTGGCCGTTGAGATGGCCTCACCGGGCAACTCTACCATTTGACCACCAGCGGGCAGTGCGGCATACAGGCCAAAGGCCGGCCCGTCATTGTTGTTGGCCGGCGTCAAAAAGCCGGAGGCGACCACCACCAAGGCCGAATCTTCCAGGCCCAGGTTCTCCAGCGGGGCGCTGAACTGAGCTACCGCCGATCTGCCGGTGGTATCCTGCACCTGCAAACTGTAATCGGCTGTGGAAAGTCCCAGGTACGCGTCGGTGAATTGTTCATATCCCAAATTATCAACCAGACGCAGCAGGGCATTGGGCTCCATCACATCCACGGCCGGGGCATCGGTGGAACCATGAAAGACCAGCACATCCGTTTCCCCTGATTCAGAGGCCATTTTTTGGCCCATCTCATAACCACTGAAACCAAATTCCCGGAATGGGTCATAGCCGGAAGAGATCAAGCCATTGGCAATGACCACGTATTTGCCGTCTCCGGCTACCACCACCGATTCTTTATAAAGAGCGCCAGTGGTATCGGTGCTGGTTTGAGGCTGGAGCGAAACGTCAAAAAGGATACCTGCAGGGACCTCTACAAAAGATGAAGCATTGCGGAAGGCAAAGTCATCGATCAGCATCTGGTCATTGTAGTAAAGGTCGACGGTATCGGCCGCATGATCGGGGGCATTGTGGATCAGCTGAACCTCAGCGGTGGCCGCATTTTCTGTCTCCAGCCCGATCAAATGGCCTCCGGAAGGCAGGGCCGCGTATAACCCAAATTCAGGGCCATCGCTGTTGCTGGAGGGATCCAAAAAGCCAGAGGCGACCACCACCAGGGCCGAATCTTCCAGCCCCAGGGCCTCCAGTGGGGCGGCATATTGAGCCACCAACGAGCGCCCGGTGGAATCCTGGACCTGAAGGCTGTAATCGGCCGTCTCCAAATTCAGATATCCTTCGCTAAAGGAACCATAACTCAAATCATCGGAAAGCCGCTCGGGGAGATAGGGCTCGATGATGTCGACCGTGGGGGCATCCGTCGCCCCATGAAAACCCAATATATCGGTATTGCCGGATTCCTCCGATTCAATCTGGCCGGCATCATATACATAAGAAGCAAACGCCCTTGCCGGATCATAGCCGGAAGGACTCACAATGCCATTGGCGATGATCACGTATTTCTTTCCGGCAGCTGCAATGGCTGTTTCCTTGTACAGCGCCCCAACCGTATCGGTGGATGTTTTAGGCTGTATGGAAATGTCAAATAAAACCCCGGCGGTCATATCTACATAGGGGGTCGCTGTACGGAAGGCGAAATCATCGGCCAGCAACTGATCGTTGTACCACACATCCACCGTATCGGCGGCCAGGTCAGCTGAATTGTGAATAATCTGGGCCCTGGCCTTAGCCACTTCCTCGGTCGGCAACTCTACCATCTTACCCCCGGAAGGCAGGGCTGCATAGAGGCCAAAGGCCGGGCCGTCGCTGTTATTGGCCGGATTCAGGAATCCGGAAGCGACCAGCACCAAAGCCGAATCCTGCAAACCCAGGGTTTCCAGGGGAGAACTGTATTGAGCTACCACGCTGCGACCCGTGGTATCCTGTACCTGCAGGCTATAATCGCGGGTGGTAAAACCGGTATAATCATCAGTAAATGAACCATAAGCGAAATTATCCGCATAGTGGAGCAAAAGAGCGGGTTCTACCACATCTACCGGCGGGGCATCGGTCGAGCCATGGAAACCCAATATATCGGTAGTGCCGGATGCGTCAGCCTTTAGACGGCCACCTTCGAAGATATAAAGGTCAAAGGGCTCAGCCGGGCTGTAGCCTGAGCCACTGACGATGCCACTGGCCACAACCACGTAAGTCTCATTCTCGGTGAACGTTACCCCGGCATTGTAAAGGGTATCATCCACACTGGTGCTGGTTTGGGGAGCAACGCCCACATTTACAGCAACACCCGCGGGGGCATCAATAAAGGGAGTCGCCTGGCGGAAGGGAAAATCATCCAGCAGCAAACTCCCATCCAGATAGACATCCACACTGTCGGCAGCAGCATCTGCAGAATTGTGGATGATCTGTACACGTGCTGTCTGTGCGTACATCAAGCTCGTACCCAACAAAACAGCCAACAAGAAAAGGGTAAAAGTTTTAACTCTCATAACAACGGATTTTGTTAAAGGAATTTTTAATAGAAAACATCCCATCCATCCATCAAAAAAAGATTTGCCCGACGTGACGCACCTGATAACAAATTAACAGGTGCCATCAGGCGATAGATTGAAGGCATTCAAAAAAGAAAGGGTAAGGAGATGGTAAAAAGAGCCATTAAAAACCTACTCACACAAATTCCCCGAACAACGGGGAACAACACAATCAGACGCCAGTGGTCCGGAGAGAGGTAAAGGGGCCTTCAAGCAATGTCATCATAAGCTTAAAGGCCTGACAACACCCCACAAGTGGCAGATCAAGGATACCACTAAACCTGAGGGCAACTCCTTATCGCGTTGCCGCGCGTAAAACTCATGAATTGACGCTAAAGGGAAATGTATGTTCAAATGTACAAAAAAATTTCATAGGCCCCTGAATAAAAATACACTATATTGTTTTTTTTCTTTCAAAATATATTCCTGGCTACCGTTCATACCTACCGGTCAGACGCAAAGCATTTACAGGATTAAAGAAAATGCCGACCGCGTATTGGATTTGAAGGGGAAGTCGGTTTATCCGGGCTTCATTGATGTCCATTGCCATTGTTACAGTTATTCGATGAATTTGCGCCAGGGGGATTTGACCTCGGTAGCAGATGCCGGTTTGGACTACCCGGCCATTCGACTGATGGATTCCCGGCAGCAAGCCGGTTCTTTAAAGATGCAAACCTATGTGATGGGCTCGCCCACCAGGATCCCAACCTCCCGGTTGAGCTGGAGATCAGACGCACCGGGGTCAAGCGCTTTATACCTTCACCTTATTTCCCCTTCCACTTCCAACAGCCACCTGTTTACCTTCAATCATCCACCAATTTACATCTTAAACGGGATCTTCAGACTGAAAACGATGTTCCTTCCCATATTGTGGTACTGCAAAGGCTTCAGCGTGGAGAGGTGGTGGATGTAGACCTCGTCCATCAGGTTGTCCACCGAAATGCCAAGCTGCAACCTGCGCCCGGCTATCTCCATCTCGCCCCCCAGGGTAAGATCAACAAGAAAATAATCAGCTGTCGAAGTCTCAAAGCGTGAGGGCCGATCCTGTTCAAAGGCATAGGTGGTCTCAATACCAGTATAGACGGTTCTGAAAAAAGCCCATGGACCGCCTTCGAAGCGCACCCCTGCCTGCAATTTATCCTGCGGGATGAACGGCAGGTTGGCACCATCCTGTTGCTCCCCTATGGTTTTTGAG
>Ga0207714_1000632_pt1 | contig 23773 bp, 22 predicted proteins | sample PonA232FremontCA_2_FD_187270 | JGI IMG/M metagenome (GOLD analysis project Ga0207714, IMG submission 187270) | Marine sediment microbial community from Fremont, CA, USA - Pond A23 Sediment 2 (SPAdes) | ecosystem: Environmental > Aquatic > Marine > Unclassified | place: USA: Fremont, California...
AAACCCCGCCGAACCGGGCGGCGCGTGCGGGGTGCGTGCCGGCGTCCCCACGCGCCTGTGTGCATCAACGCGTCGCTGCGGCATATTTTCGCAATCCGTTAACGAAGCAATACACGACGATTGCCAGATACAAAACAGAAAACCCAATCGTCCAGGTGGGATCGTTGGCGTAGCACACCTCTCCCGATTTTGACGGAATGCAGCCGGTCGCAACAAAATAGATACTGACGACCAGCAATACCGTCGCTCCGGGAATCAAAAAGCAATATGACTGCCCTTTTGGTGTCAAATCATGATAGCTCTTCATACTGATGCCTCCCACGATCCGTCGACGCACATCTTCCAAAGCGCGCAAATTACCCTGTCGGGTGCGCAGGAGCAAATTTTACTCAAAATCACTAGAACTGTATTTTAAACTGTGACATATAGCGAGCGTAGGGCGGCTTAGCCACGCAGCGGCAAGCCGCCAACCGACGCCCGGATTGCCCGGTCGGCGCCGGGCAATGACGGGTAGGGGCGGTTTCCGTGCCATCCGGCTTCACGCGGAACGGGGCGTCCCGCCTCGCCGCCCCGGCCAGCGTAGCGCGCTTTCGCCACGCAGCGGCAAGCCGCCAATAGGTGGTTCGAGCGAAGGTGGCTTGCCTGACGGCTAAGCCACCCTACGGCTCGCCGCAGGCGTGCTAAGCAAGCATGTATTAAGTTTTTGGCAAGACGACGGGTGGAACCTTTGGCTTCATGATGTCTCCCCGGTTACCGATCGTTATCGCCGTCCTGGTGTTTGCGGCACTCATCGCCCAGCCCGCGGCTGCGCAGTCAGCGGAGGACGCCGCGACCCGGACCGTCGTTCAGGTCGGCGGATACCCCTTCCCCCCGTTCGTGGATTCCAACGCGCCCACCGGTGGTGTCACACGCGCACTCATTCAGGAAATGAATGCGGTACAGGATCGCTACACCTTTCGGTTTCGTTTGACCTCGGCTCGGCGGCGCTACCGCGATTTCCGGCGCGGCGACATCGACATGATGCTGTTCGAGATGCCCTCCTGGGGTTGGATCGAACGCGATATCGCGCTCAAGGTCGTGCGCCCTTTTCTGACAGGCGGCGAAATTTACGTCGCCCGCGCCGAGGATGCCGACGAGCCGGAATATTTTCAGAACCTGGAACGACATACGATAGCCGGCCACATCGGGTATCATTATCGCTTTGCCGATATGGAGGCGGAACCGGATCGACTGCGTCAGCGCTTCGACATCCGTCTGACGGGCAGCCACCGCAAGAACATCCGCAAGGTTCTGGACCGTGAAGCCGATGTCGCCGTCGTGACGGAGTCGTTTCTGCGCATGTTTTTGCGCCAGCATCCGAAACTCTCCCAGCGTGTCAGGATCGCCAACCGGCCCGACCAACGCTACCGCATGGGCGCTATTATTCGCCCCGAGGCGCCCGTGACCGCCGAGGCAGTGCGCAAGATCCTGAAAAAGCTGCATGACCGTGATCGGCTGAGCTTCGTCCTTGCGCGGTTCGGCATGGCGGATCAGCTCATCCCGTGGTGGCTCAGGGGCGTCGGCAACGGTTAAGCCGTACTCTTCGCCGCGACAATGGCTGCGCCCCGCAGCAACAAGCCACCACGTCTTGCACGCCCGCAAACGGAGAAGCCGGCACGCGCGTGTCAACGTGGAGAACCGACCCACCCCTTGCATCCGGGCGGCGCGTGTCGCCTTCTTAGCGGCAGGCCCACCGCGAGATCGCGAGCGCACGCATGAGCGAGCTGGACGACGCCACCCTGTCCGCCCTGGAAGCCCAGCCCGACGCCGAGGCGGTGCCGCGGTTGATCGCGGCCATCCGGCAGCTCCAGCGCGAGCGCGACGATCTGGTTCACGACATCGCCGACGCCCAGAACCGCGCCCAGCTCGAACACGAGCGCGCGGAGGCGGCGGAAACCCAGCTCGCCCGCCTGCTCGACCCCGACAGCGAGCTTGAGGAAGCCGCCACCGACGGCCTGCTCGCCGCCGAGGACGAAAACGAGGCCATGCGCACCGCGCTCCAGGCCGCCGCCTACGTGCTCTACACCGGCGGCGAGAACGGCGAGCCCGACTCCGACGCCTGAGCGCCCCGCGGCCTCACTCCGCCCGGAGGGCGGCGCCGCTGCCCCGCGCGTCGCTGGCGGGCTGACACGCCTGAACGGGACCGTCGGCCCCCGGCGGGCAGACGATCGCGGCGATCGTGCCCAGATCGTCGCGGATGCGTACCTCGTGGCCCATATCACGAAGGTCGCGCATGATTTGCCACGGCATGGCGCGGGTCACGCGCGCGACGTCCGGCCGGCCCGGATGGTGCGCGCGCGGCGTGGCGACGGCTTCCGCGACCGGGTCATCCGCCGCCAGCCGGTCCAGCACCTGCGCCAGCGTGCCCGGCGCCGTGCCGCCGTCCGCCGCGACGAAGCCGCCGGTGGCGCGCGCGCCCTCGGGGTCCGTGAAGAGCGCCGGCACCAGCCCGCGCAAGGCTTTGGCGGGCGCCTTCTCCGGCGCCAGCAGAACCCCCGTACCCTGCGCCATCTTCCCCGTGCCGAAGAGGCCGTTCATCGTCAGCCCGCAGGCCACGACGCTGCCGAAGCGGTCCGCGACCACGAAGCCGGTTCCGGGCGGCATGCCGTCCGCGTCCATGGGCGGCGGCGTGAGCGTTTCGGCGGGCGTGGGCGCGCCACGGTTCCAGGTCTCGGCGAGTGCGTCGATGCGCGCGTCGGCGAGGAAGGCGGCGGGCCGCGCGCTTGCGCTCTCGTTCCAAAGGCGCTGCTGCGACCACGCGCGCTTGAGGGCTTCCACCGCCAGATGCGCGCGACCCGCGCCGGAGGTTGTGCCCAGGCCCTGCATCGCGTCCATCAGGCGCACGGTCTGTCCCGCCGCGAGGCCGCCGAGCGCCGGCGGCGGCGGCAGATGCAGCCGGCGCCCGGACACCGTCATGGTCAGGGTGTCCGCCGTGCGCGGCTGCACGGCGTTGAGCGCCGCCGCGTTCAGCCCGAAGCCCGCCGCGCGCGCCGAGTCCAGCAAGCGCGGCACGAAGGGGTGCGTGTGAACGTAGCCGGGGCCCTGTTCGCGCAGGCCCGTCAGCGTCGCCGCCAGCGCCGGCCGAGTGATCCGGTCCCCGGCGCCCGGCAGGTTGCCGTCCCAGCGGCCGAACACACGCCGTGCACCCGCGCCCAGCCGCTCCCCGGCCGCGTCGAAGTCCTGCGCCAGCACCCGGCTGACCTGAAAGCCCTGGTGCGCCCGCCGCCGCGCCGGGCCCATGAGGCCGTCCCAGGGCGCGCGGCCGTGGCGGTCGTGCAGGATCGCCATCGCCCGCGTCAGCGCCGGCGCCGCCGCCTCGCCGTCGCCCGCGCCGGCCGGGAAGAGGAACGCCTTGGTGGTCCCGCTCTTGCGCCGGTGCAGCAGGCACACGCCGCCGCCGCCGAGCCCGGCGCGCGACGGCACGGTCACGGCGGCCGTGTAGGCCATCGCCACCGCCGCGTCCGCGGCCGTCCCGTTGCGGGCGAGGACGGTGCGGCCAGCTTCGGCCACGTCGGCGCCGTGGGCCGCCGTCACGCCCGCGAACCCGGAGACGCGGGAGGATTTCAGGGTTTCGGGTTCAGCTTGCGGACCGCTCGGCTCGGACTGGCACGCAACCGCTCCCGCCGCGGCCGCGAACACGACCGCCGCGCGCAGCATCCGTTTCCGCCGTCCCATGGCCCCCCGGCTTTGATTGAAACGTTCGGGCACGCAGCCTAGCTTGCAGCGGTGAAGCACAGAGGCACAGCCGTGCGCAAGATCAGATCCCGTTTCGCCCGCCTTGCCGCCATCGCTCTGCTGGTCGTGGCGGCGATGTCGACCTTCGCCGCCAGCCACGCGCGCGCCCAGAACGGCGGCCTGCCGTTGATTCGCGATTCCGAGATCGAGCGCACGCTGCGCGCCTATTCGGATTCGATCTTCGAGGCGGCGGGCCTGGAGCCCCGGACGATCAAGATTCACCTGGTCAACCAGGACAGCCTGAACGCGTTCGTCGCGCCCGGCCGGCACATGTTCTTCCACACCGGCTTGCTGCAAACGGCGAAAAGCCCGCTTCAGGTCATGGGCGTGGTGGCGCACGAAGCCGGCCACATCGCCAGCCACGACATCGCCGGCCGGCGCATGGCGCAGCGGGATTCCAGCATGGGCGCGATCGCCTCGGTGGTGTTGGGGGTGGGCGCCGCGGTGCTGACGGGTCAGAGCGACGTCGGCATGGCGATCACGCAGCTTGGCCAGGGCGCGATCGTGAGCAACCTGCTCGCCTACACACGCGCCCAGGAGGGCACGGCGGACCAGGCGGCCGTGAACTACCTCAAAGAGGCCGGGTACTCGCCGCGCGGCCTCCTGGAATTCATGCAGATTCTGGAAGGCCAGACGCCCCTGCTCGCGGAAAATCAGTCCCCCTTCCTCCAGACCCACCCGCTGACACGGAACCGCATCCGCTTCCTGGAGGAGGCCGTGCAAAAGTCGCCGCACCGCGGCCAGACGCTGCCCGCGGAGCTGAAGCGGCGCCACGCGCGCATGCAGGCCAAGCTGGAGGCGTTCCTGACGCCGCCCAAGGGAACGCTGCGGTCCTACGCCGGCGACGACAGCTTGCCCGGGCGCTACGCGCGCGCCATCGCGCACTACCGCGCCCCCGATCTCGACAAGGCCCTGGAGCTGGTGAACGGGCTGATCGCGGATCACCCGGACGATCCCTACTTCCACGAACTCAAGGGCCAGATGCTGTTCGAACACGGCGAGATCGAACGCGCGCTGCCGCCCTACAAGCGCGCCACCGAGCTGGCCCCGGATGCCGAGCTGATCCGGCTGGGCCTGGCGGAGGTGCAGCTCCAGCTCAAGGACGACGAGCTGACGCGCGCCGCGCTGGAGAACGTGAATCAGGTGCTGGACGCCGAACCGCGCAACGCCTTCGCCTGGCGCCTCGCGGCGATCGCGCACGGCCGCCTCGGCGACAAGGGCATGACCGCGATGGCCCTGGCGGAATCCGCGCTCGCCAAGGGCGACCCGCGCACGGCGCACCGGCAGGCAAAGCTGGCGCAGGAACGCCTGGAGACGCATTCCCGGCCGTGGCTGCGGGCGCGCGACATCGCCAACGAAGCCCAGCGCCAGCTCGACGCCGCGGACAACGGCTGAATCCGCGCGCCGTGCGCGTACGCGTACGGCGCCGTTCGTTGCACGCGGCCACGGGCTTGTGCTAGCCGTCTTTCCGGCGGCGGCCGTGGCGGTTCGCGGTGTGCGTGCACCGCGCCCGCGCCGGCCGCGACCTCGAAGCGGGTGCCGTCCGGGGTCCACAGACAGACCGCGCCCGCTCGTGCGCTCATTGCCCGTTCGCCGTCCGAAGGCTCGACCATGCCCGCGACCGACTGTCTGATGGTCCTCAACGGCCCCAACCTGAACCTGCTGGGCCAGCGGGAACCAGGTGTCTACGGCGGCGACACCCTGGCGACGATCGACGCGCTCTGCCACGAGCGCGCCCGGGTGAACGGCCTGGCGGCGGAGGTGCACCAGTCCAACCACGAGGGCGCATTGGTCGAGTGCGTGCACGCGGCCGGGACGCGCTGCGGCGGCATCGTCGTGAATGCCGGGGCATACACCCACACCTCGGTGGCGCTCCTGGACGCGTTGCGGGCGGTCGGGCTGCCGGTGGTCGAGGTTCACCTGTCCAACGTTTTTCAGCGCGAGAGTTTCCGGCATTCTTCCTACATCGCGCCGATCGCGCTGGGTGTGATCAGCGGCTTCGGCAAGGACGGCTACGCCTTCGCGATCGATGCGCTCGCCGCGCGCCTGCGCGAGGAGAGGACCACCTGATGGCCAATTCCGAGCTGGACGAGGAGTTCGTGCGGCGGCTGTCGCACCTGCTCCAGGAAGCCGATCTCAGCGAGATCGAATACGAAACGGGCGAGCAGCGCGTGCGCGTGGTGCGCACCGTTCACGCGCCGGCGCAACCCGCCGCGCCGCAGCCGGCCGCCGCTCCGCCCGCGCCCGCCGACACGGCCGGGGCGTCGCCGCAGCCCGCGGAGAGCAGCGAGCCCGTGCCGGAAGGCGCCGTTACCGCGCCCATGGTCGGAACCGTCTATGTCGCGCCGGAGCCCGGCACCGATCCCTTCGTGCGCGCGGGCGACCAGATTCAGGAGGGCCAAACGCTGCTGATCGTCGAAGCCATGAAGGTCATGAACCCCCTGCCGGCGCCGCGCGCCGGGACGGTTCGGCGAGTCCTGGTTCAGGACGGCCAGCCCGTGGAATTCGGCGAACCGCTCATGGTGATCGAGTAGCGGCCGGCCATGTTCGAGAAGGTCCTGATCGCCAATCGCGGCGAGATCGCGCTTCGCATCCACCGGGCGTGCCGCGAGATGGGCATCCACACCGTCGCGGTGCATTCCACGGCCGACGCCAACGCCATGCACGTCCGCCTTGCGGACGAAAGCGTCTGCATCGGCCCCGCGCCCAGCAAGGACAGCTATCTCAACCTGCCGGCGATCCTCTCCGCGGCGACGATCACGGGCGCCGAGGCCATCCATCCCGGCGTCGGCTTTCTGTCCGAAAACGCCGACTTCGCCACGATGGTGGCGGACCACGGCATGACCTTCATCGGCCCGGACCCGCATCACCTGCGCATCATGGGCGACAAGGTCGCGGCGAAGTCGACGATGCAGGAACTCGGGGTGCCGGTCGTGCCGGGCTCCGACGGCGCGGTCACGAGCGACTCCGAAGCCTTCCGCATGGCCGACAGCATTGGCTATCCGGTGCTGGTGAAGGCCGCGGCCGGCGGCGGCGGGCGCGGCATGAAGGTGGCCGACACGCGCGAGCAGATGGGCACGGCGCTGCAGATGGCGCGCAACGAGGCGCGCAATGCCTTCGGCCACGATGCCGTCTACCTGGAACGCTTCCTTTCCCACCCCCGCCACATCGAGGTGCAGATCCTCGCCGACCGGCAGGGCAACGTGGTTCACCTGGGCGAGCGCGACTGCTCGCTGCAGCGCCGCCACCAGAAACTCGTCGAAGAGGGCCCCTCGCCCGCTCTCAACGCCGAGCAGCGCGCCTGGATCGGCGGCGTGGCCGCGGACGCCACGCGGCGCATGGGCTACGAGGGCGCGGGAACGTTCGAATTCCTCTTCGAGGACGGGGAGTTCTTCTTCATCGAGATGAACACGCGCCTCCAGGTGGAGCACCCCGTCAGCGAGGCGATCACCGGCATCGACATCGTGCGCGAGCAGATCCGCGTGGCCGCGGGCCTGCCGCTGAGCTTCGGCCAGGACGACATCACGATCACCGGCCACGCCATCGAGTGCCGTGTGAACGCCGAGGACCCGCGCACCTTCGCGCCCTCGCCGGGGCTGGTGAAGGACTATCACGCGCCGGGCGGCCCCGCGGTGCGCGTGGACAGCGCGATGTACGGCGGCTACCGCATCCCGCCGCATTACGACAGCCTGATCGCCAAGCTCATCGTCTACGGGCAGACGCGCAACGAAGCGCTGATGCGCCTGCGCCGGGCGCTGGAGGAATACGTCATCGAAGGGGTGTCGACCACGATCCCGCTCCACCAAGCGCTTTTGGAGGAACCCGAGTTCATCAACGGCGCCTACGACATCCACTGGCTGCAACGCTTCGTGGACAACCAGGGTGCCGCCGGCTGACGCCGTGCGGACCGCAATCGCCGCGCAGCCCAGCCCCGCCCCTCGTCCAAGGGCGGCGTGTACGGTAGAATCCCTGGGCTGATACCGGAGATGTGCGGCGCGCGATGGAGCTGACACCCGACCTCCTCCTGCGAGCGTACGCGGTCGGCATCTTTCCCATGGCGGAGAGTCGGGGCGATCCGGAGGTGCACTGGATCGACCCGGAATTTCGCGGGGTCATCCCGCTGGAAAGCTTTCACGTCCCCCGGCGTCTGCGCCGCCGCGTTCGCCGCGGGGAGTTCCGCGTGACGGCGGATACGGCCTTCCACCGGGTCATCGCCGGCTGTGCCGCGCCCGGCCCGGACCGGCCGGACACCTGGATCAACACCACGATCGAGCAGCTCTACACCGAGCTGGCGGAGATGGGCTTCGCCCATTCCATCGAGTGCTGGCGCGACGGGGAGCTGGTGGGCGGCCTCTACGGCGTGGCGCTGGGCGGCGCGTTCTTCGGGGAGTCGATGTTCGCCACGGTGAGCGAGGCGAGCAAGGTGGCCCTGGTCCACCTCGTCATCCGGCTGTGCAAGGGCCATTTCCGGCTTCTCGACACGCAATTCAACACCCCCCACCTGGAGCAGTTCGGCGCCGTCGAGATCCGGCGCGAACAGTACCGGCATCTGCTCACCAAGGCCGTGCCGGTTCCGGCCAGCTTTCCGCGCACCATTCGCCAGGCGGACATCGAGGCCTTCCTGGACGGCCGGCCGGGCAATCCACATTTCGGCGTCGTGCAAACAGTTCGTGGCGGGTGAGGCTCCGCCGGCTTGCGGGCCGGGCGGCGAGATGGCACCCACACCCACACGGACACGGGACGGCATGAAGGGGCGAATGATGCAGCAGGCGCGCGGCCCGGCGTGGGTTCGGCCCGTGGTGGACTATGGGCCCCTGATCGCGTTTTTCGCCGCGTATACGACGCACGGGCTGTTCGTGGCGACGGCCGTGATCGTCGCGGTTACGATTGCGGGCCTGGCGCTTTCGGTCGCGACCACGCGGACCATTCCCCGCATGCCCCTGATTACGGCCGTGCTTGTCACGGTGTTCGGCGGGCTGACGCTGTGGTTGAACGATCCGGCCTTCATCAAGATGAAGCCGACCATCGTGGAGGCCCTGTTCGCGGTTGTGCTCGGCGGCGGGCTGCTGATGGACAAGCCGCTGCTGCGGCCCGTGCTCGGCATGGCGCTGCCGTGGGCGCTGACGCACCGGGGCTGGACGGTGCTCACGGCGCGCTGGGCGGCGTTCTTCGCCTCGCTGGCCGTGCTGAACGAACTGGTCTGGCGCACCCAGCCGACGGACGTCTGGGTGACCTTCAAGGTGTTCGGGATTCTCGCGCTGACGCTGGGGTTCGCGGTGGCCCAGGTGCCGCTGCTGACCCGCTATCGCGTCGAGGACGAAGAGGCGGCGGGTTGAGTCAGCTCGACGCGCCGTCGCCGTTTTCCGTCACACGGCAGTCGATGACCCAGACGTCGTAAACGGGGTGTTCCAGCGCCGAGAGCGCCGGCTTTGTGGAGAACATCCAGCCACTGAACACCTCTTGGGCGGGCTGGTCCGGCCGCTCGTCCACGATTTCCAGGAACGCCTTGCGCTGCGGCGGTTCTTCCGGCGGCGTCTTCCAGCAGTGCCGGGCCGTGATCTTCAAGGTGCCGAATTCGCGGGTGCTGCCGACCGGCACCTCGAAGGTGGAGGTGCGCGCGGTGATCTTGTCCAGGCCCCGCAGGACGACGACATCGGCGTCGATCGCCGCCGCGGGCCCCGCAATGCCCAGCACCACCACCGCCGCGGCCACACCGGCCAAGTGGCGCACAAGCCGCCTCATCCGGTGTCGTCTCCGCTGTCGGCGGGGCCGGCGTAGGGGTTTTCCAGCGAGTCCATCAGCTCGTGGAGCACGGCGCGCACCTGGCGTTCGTCGCAACCCATGAGGATGGCGTCCTCAAGAGCGTCCTGCGCCATTTGGCGAATCTCCTCCAGGTTCTCGTTGAGCACCTGGATCTTGTCGCGGCACCCCACGGGTTCGCCGTCGGGCTGGCGCCACGTGGGATAAGCGGTCTGCGAGGCCATCGCGGCGGCGCACCTCCGGGAAACGCGTATGGCCGGATATGGTCGGCTGCGCCGTCGGGCGCAAGCGCTCGGCTACCCTCCGCCGAAGGGGTTGCCGCCGTCCCCGTCCTGCTCGCCGCCACCGTCGTCGCCGCTGCCGCCACCGGAGAACACCATTCGCGTGACCATGTCGACGATGTTCACCGCGCCCTGAGTGCTTGTAATCGAGCCGCCGGCATCGATCATCTCCGGGGCACCGCCGGGTTCGAGCAGCACGAAGTTGCTGCCCAGCAATCCGTCGGGCACGACGCGCGCCGAGGTGTCGGCCGGCAACTTCACGTCCGACTTGATGCGCATCTGCACCTGGGCGAAGTAGGTTTCCGTGTCGAGATCCTGGTCGACCACGGTGCCGATCTTCACCCCGGCCATGCGCACGGGCGTTCCGGGCGTCAGCCCGCCCGCATTGTCGAACGTGGCGTTGACGCGGTAGCCCTCGCCGGTGGAGAGGCCCGTTGCGCTGAACGCCATCACAACGAAGCCGATGGCGACCAGGATTACGGCCGCGCCCATGACGGTTTCAATGACGTTGCGGCGCATCAGGACGGCTTCCACGGCTCGTAATCACCTGAGCCGCGGGCGCGCCGCCCGCCGCGCAGGATGTGGCCGGGCGGGCGATACGCGCCGGCGGTCATCGTTCGATTGGGTTCGTGGGGCTTCTCCCACGCCTGCCGCGGGCGGACGCCGCCCTCGTCCGGCGGGGCATCGATCGTGTGGTGCAGCCAGGCATGCCAGCGCGGCGGGATGCGGCTCGCCTCGACCTCGCCGCTGAAGAGAACCCAGCGCTTGTCGCTGTCGGCGAGACTTCCCTTGCGCAACCGCGGCTGGCGATTGCGGTAATAGACATTGCCGAACTCGTCCTCGCCAACCCGTTCACCGCGCAGGCGCGTCCAGAGCAGCGTCGACAGGTTGTTGCGCATTCGGCTCATCCCGCCATTCGAATGGGTTCCAGCAGGCGCTCGCGACCGCCTCCGGCTCAGGCCGGACTATGGCAACCAGCCGCGTGGGCGTCCAGGCCCGAGCGGCCGGCGAGCTAGGCGCTCTGCTGCAGGCGCTTGAGGAAGTCGGGTGCCTCGCGCCGCAAGCGGTCGGCCTGCTGCTGAAGCTCGTCCGCCGCAGTGACGAGGTGCTTTGTCGAACCGTCAACCGACTCCACGGCGTCGTTGGCGCCCGCCACGGCGTCCACGGCCTGCTTTGCCGCGCTCGCCGCTTGACTGACGTTGCTGGCCATCTCGTGGGAGGCGCTGCTCTGCTCCTCGACGGCGGAGGAAATGGAACCGGCGACCTCGTCCACCTTCTGGATGGAGCCGGTGACCCGCTGAATGGCCGAGACGGCGTCCTGCGTTCCCTGCTGGACCTGCTTGATCTGCTCCTCGATTTCCTGCGTGGCACGGGTGGTCTGGTTGGCGAGCGACTTGACCTCGTCGGCGACGACGGCGAATCCCTTCCCGGCTTCGCCTGCGCGGGCCGCCTCGATCGTGGCGTTGAGCGCGAGCAGGTTCGTTTTGTCCGCGATGTCGTGGATGAGGCTGACGGCCTCACCGATCTTGCGTGCGGCCTCATCCAGCCCCTGCATCTTTTCCGAGGCCGTTTCCGCCTCGCTGCGCGCCTCCCCGGCAATGCGCGTGGACTCGGTCGCTTGCCGGCTGATGTCGTCGATCGCCGCGCGCAGGTTTTCCACGCCTTCCGCGACCTGTTCGACGTGCCGGGCCGCGGTTTGAGCCCCGGTCTGCGCGCCCGAGACACCTTGCGCCGCCTGACCGGCACTGGCGGAGAGATCGTGTGCCGTCGTGCTGGTCTCGTGGGCCGCGCTGGCGACCTGTCCGGAAACTTCACCGATGTTGTGATCGAACTGCTCGGCGATCTCGCCGATCACGCGATCCTTCGCGTTGGCTTGTTCCTCGTGGTAAACGCTGATGGCCAGGTCCATGTCCAAAAGCGCCGCCTGGACGACGGCCCGCTGCGCGTCGGCGCGCTTCTGAGCGTTGGAGTGCGTCCACCCGTCCCCGAAGCGGTGGGCGATGGCGGCGCACATCTCACCCAGCACGAAGGCGTAGCCGCCCATGTACCACGTGGGCTCCAGCCCGAGGCGCTGGTGAATCTCGCCCACCGTGCGCACGGACTCGAAGAACGCGCGGTCGAAGCGGCCGGAGAGCAGTTGCCGCCAATGGTCGAGCTGGCGGTTGCGCGCGCGGCGCATCCCCTCCTCGCCCTCGAACATCGCGCGCATCTCCGGCCACTCGCGCAGATGATCGTAGAACCGGTCCAGGATTCCCGGCAGGTCCGTTTCGAGAGCCTGCCCCACCTCGGCGAGAACCCGGCGCTTGGCATCATCCATACGCCAGAATGCGAGCTTCTGCTCAGCTGACGCCGTCTGCGTCATCGCGGACACCTCATGCTTGATCCAGGCGCTGTCGCCCCGGCCATCGACCGGACGGCGGTAACGACTTTACCCGCACTGCCCCTGCCTGACGAAACACTGGTAAAAATCCCGTTATCTGCTCGCCCACGGGACATTATTCGCAATCCTAACAAGTTCCGGGCCGCCACGGGCGGAGGATGCGTCCCATTACATCGTCGGCGGTTACTGCTGTTCAACACTGCGCTCCGCTGTCGGCAGCCATCTCGGTGGTCCCTACGCGTTATACGCGAATCACATTCAAACCATATCGAATAAAGCGCGAGACCGCAACGAAGCCCGACCGATCGGCCCGGCTTCGTTGCGGCGGAACACTGGCAGGCTTGGGCGTTAAACGCGGCACCCCAGGCCCACGTCGGCGTTCACACTGGCGCCGCCGGCCGGTGGTTCCGCTGACGTCGCTGTCCAGGAAGAGCTTCTTCACGTCCGCGTTGACGAACCATTCGCCGCTGATTGCGACGTCCTCGCCGGTCTGGAGCGCGGCGCCAGAGCTGTTGTCGTCGTCGATGGAATTCGGCGCCGCGGAACGTTCATCGAAACAAGCCGTGCAGTTCACGCCGGCGCCGAGCAGCGCGCCCGCCTATCTTCTCTTGTATGCCATTGTGCTCCTCATGCGCCGCGCCTGAGCGGTTGGCCTCACCAGCTTGTGAGGCGCAAGCTGCACGTGCCGGCACGGGAACACTTTGATTTGGGTCAACTCAGCCGGCGCCGGGCCCGCTGCGAGCCACCCGTCGCATCCGGACCGGTGCGCACGGATATTAGGCCGCGCGGATGTCCCCGACGAAGCCCTCCACCTTCTCCTGAAGCGTCGAGGACTGGGTGTCCAGGTCCTTGGAAGTGGAAAGCACCTCCTCGGCGTACGAGCCCGTGCGGTTGGCGGCGTCGGTCACCTGCGCGATCGTTTCGGTGACCTCCTTCGCGCCCTTCGAGGCTTCCTCGATGTTGCGCGCGATCTCCTGCGTGGAGGCGTTCTGCTGCTCCATGGCGGAGGCGATCGAGGAGGCGGCTTCGTCGATCTCCTTGACGCTGCCGGTGATCGTCTCGATCGCCTGCACCGCTTCCTGGGTTTCGCTCTGCACCCGCGTGATGCGCTGGGAGATGTCCTCGGTCGCCTTGTGCGTCTGGTTGGCGAGGTTTTTCACCTCGTCCGCGACGACCGCGAAGCCCTTGCCGGCCTCGCCGGCCCGTGCGGCCTCGATCGTGGCGTTGAGCGCGAGCAGGTTCGTCTTCTCCGCGATGTCCTGGATCTGCTGGATGACGTCGCCGATCTGGTTGGCGGCATCGCGCAGCGCCTGGACGCGTTCGTTGGCCTTGTCGGCCTCGCCGCGCGCCGTCTGCGCCGTCTCGGACGCCTGGGTGATGCGGCCGGAGACCTCTTCGATGGACTGCGTAAGCTCCTGCGCCGCCGAGGCCACGGTTTCCACGTTCGTGCTCGCCTGCTCGGCCGCGGAGGCGACCGCCTGGGCCTTCTGCTCGGTGGCGCCCGCGACCTCGGACATGCTCTGCGCCGTGGGCTTGAGCCGGCCGCTGGCGTTGTCGAGATGCTGAACGATCTCGCCCACCTCGTGCTTCAAGCGGTCGGCCATCTCGTTCATGGCACGGCGCTTTTCCTCGTGCGCCTCCTTCTCCGCGCGGTCGTGACGCAGGCTTTCCGCCTCGCGCGCGTTGTCGCGGAAGACCTGGACGGCGCGCGCCATGTCGCCGAACTCGTGCCGCGCGTCGGTGTAGGGCACCTCCACGCCGTGCTTGCCGTTGGCCAGCTCGCGCATCACGGCCGTCAACGACTCGGCCGGGAGAGTGACGCGGCTTTGGATCACCCGCCACGCGGCCACCAGCGTCGCCCCGGAGACGACCGCCAGCACCAGCGCGCCAATCAGCTTGAGAAGCGCAGTGTCCGATGTCTCGCCCTGATACTGGAACCAGACGGTGACGATCAGCAGCACGTTGGCGATCGTGCCGAACAGCGCCAGCGCGGCGATGGCGGTGAAGAGAGAGTCGCGCACCCGCATCGGTTCCTCCCGGACTTTGGCCGAGCCCCTCGTACGAGCCCGAACAGCGTGAGGCAAGCGGATGCCGCGCCCGCGACCGCGGCGCCATGATTCACCGCAAAGTCGCGCCGGTGGAAACCGGGGAGCGCGGGCGGCGGCCGCCCGGCTTCGGGGAGGCGGACGCCGACGGAGACGTGAAACCCGCGTTACACGCCGCCTCAAAAGCGTCAAGGTCGATTTGAAATTGAATCCCCGTGAATTCGATCCACATGCTGTCACCAACAAATCCACAAGCCGCCCCCAGCGGCGCGGCTTATCCACAAGCTGTCCCCCGCCCGGATGTCCATAAATGGGGCTTTACAGCGCGCGGCCTACCATGTTTAGTAGATGGTGACAGCGGACGGCAGGCTCTGCCCGCGTCAGGCGGGATCGCGGCCGAGCCGCCCGCAACCACACACAACCAATCGTATGGTTCGCATTTTATTGGTTTCAAACGCCATCGATTTGCCAGTCGGTGTGATCGAGCGCCGAGACAGCGGCTGAGAACCGGTCCGATCACCGGCCCGACCGGGCGGATACGGCACCAGTCGGCAGCGGAACACGAGGCAACGCGGATAGCCCGTGACCATGACACGGCGCGGGCGCGCGACTGCAGAGGGGGTACCATGAAGATCGAGCGACGCTACACCCGCGCGGACCGCGAGGTGTTCGAGGACATGCCCTTCCGGGCGACGACCAGCGAGATCCGCAACCCGGACGGTTCGCTCGTCTTCCGCCAGGAGGGACTGGAGGTTCCGGCCGACTGGAGCCAGGTCGCCAGCGACATCCTGGCCCAGAAGTACCTGCGCAAGCGCGGCGTCGCCTCGCACCTGAAGCGCGTCGAGGAGAACGACGTCCCGGGATGGCTGTGGCGCTCCGTCCCGGACGAGGACGCCCTCGCCCGCGAGCCGGACGCCGAGCGCGACGGCGGCGAGACCAGCGCCAAGCAGGTGTTCAACCGCATGGCCGGCACCTGGACCTACTGGGGCTGGAAGGGCGGCTACTTCGACACCGAGGCCGACGCGCGCGCGTTCTATGACGAGATGCGCTACATGCTCGCCACGCAGATGGCGGCGCCCAACTCCCCCCAGTGGTTCAACACCGGGCTGCACTGGGCCTACGGCATCGACGGGCCGAGCCAGGGCCACTACCACGTCGACCCCTTCACCGGGGAGATGACGGAGTCCAAGAGCGCCTACGAGCACCCGCAGCCGCACGCCTGCTTCATCCAGTCGGTCAACGACGACCTGGTGAACGACAACGGCATCATGGACCTGTGGGTCCGCGAGGCGCGGCTGTTCAAGTACGGCTCGGGCACGGGCACCAACTTCTCCTCCGTGCGCGGCTCCGGCGAGAAGCTGGCCGGCGGCGGCCGTTCGTCCGGGCTGATGTCCTTCCTCAAGATCGGCGACCGCGCGGCGGGCGCGATCAAGTCCGGCGGCACCACGCGGCGCGCGGCCAAGATGGTCACGGTCGACGTCGATCACCCCGACATCGAGGACTACATCGACTGGAAGGTGGTCGAGGAGCAGAAGGTCGCCGCGCTCGTCACCGGCTCCAAGCAGTGCAAGCAGCACATGCACGCCGTCATGGCCGCCTGCAACGCGTGGCGGGAGTCCGGCGAGGCCGCCTTCGATCCCAAGCAGAACCCGGACCTGAAGCGGGCCATCAAGGACGCGCGCGACGCCAAGGTGCCGGAGAACTACGTCCAGCGCGTGATCCAGTTCGCGCGCCAGGGCTACACCGAGATGGCCTTCCCCGAGTACGACACCGACTGGGACAGCGAGGCCTACAACACCGTCTCGGGCCAGAACTCCAACAACTCCGTGCGCGTCAGCGACGCCTTCCTGCGGGCCGTGGAGACCGGCGAGGACTGGCCGCTGACCAACCGCGTGGACGGCAGCCGCGCCGGCACGGTCAACGCCAGCGAGCTGTGGGACAAGATCGGCTACGCCGCCTGGGCCTGCGCCGATCCGGGCATCCAGTACGACACCACGATCAACGCCTGGCACACCTGCCCCAACTCCGGGCGGATCAACGCCAGCAACCCGTGCTCGGAGTACATGTTCCTGGACGACACCGCGTGCAACCTGGCGTCCATCAACGTGATGCCGTTCCGCGGCGAGAACGGCTTCGACGTCGAGGGCTTCCGCCACGCCACGCGGCTGTGGACGGTCGCGCTCGAAATCTCGGTGATGATGGCGCAGTTCCCCTCCGAGTCCATCGCGCGCCTGTCCTACCGCTTCCGCACGCTGGGCCTGGGCTACGCCAACCTGGGCGGCCTGCTGATGGCCGAGGGCATGGCCTACGACAGCGAGCAGGGCCGCGCCATGGCGGGCGCGATCTCGGCCGTGATGACGGGGGAGTCCTACGCCGCCTCCGCCGAGATGGCGAGCGAGCTGGGCGCCTTCCCGGGCTTCGCCGAGAACCGCGAGCCCATGCTGGCGGTGATGCGCAACCACACCCGCGCGGCCCACGGCGCCGAGGCGGGCTACGAGGGCCTGACCCACGCCCCCGTGGCGCTGGACCACGCCAACCTGCCCGATCGCGGCCTGAGTGAAGCCGCCAAGCAGGCCTGGGACCGCGCGCTGGAGCTGGGTGAGCAGCACGGCTACCGCAACGCCCAGGCCACGGTGATCGCGCCGACGGGCACGATCGGCATGGTGATGGACTGCGACACCACCGGCATCGAGCCCGACTTCGCGCTCGTGAAGTTCAAGAAGCTGGCCGGCGGCGGCTACTTCAAGATCATCAACCGCACCGTGCCGGAGGCGCTGGCGAAGCTCGGCTATCCGGAGGAGCAGATCGAGGCCATCGTCCGCCACGCGGTGGGCACGGGCACGCTGGAGAACGCGCCCGGCGTGAACCACGATGCCCTGCGCCGCGTGGGCTTCACCGAGGAGGCGCTGGCGAACCTGGAAGGCGCGCTGGGCAGCGCCTTCGACATCCGCTTCGCCTTCAACAAGTGGACGCTGGGCGAGGCGTTCTGCACGCGGACGCTCGGTTTCACCGACGCGCAGCTGAACGACATCGGCTTCGACATGCTGGCCGCGCTCGGCTTCGACGAGGAAGCCGTCGACGCCGCCAACACCTACTGCTGCGGCGCCATGACGGTCGAGGGCGCGCCCTACCTGAAGGCCGAGCACCTGCCGGTGTTCGACTGCGCCATCGCCTGCGGGCGCAAGGGCACGCGCTCGCTGTCGGTGGAGAGCCACATCCGCATGATGGCGGCGGCCCAGCCGTTCATCTCGGGCGCGATCTCCAAGACGATCAACATGCCCAAGGCGGCGACGGTCGAGGACTGCAAGGACGCCTACAAGCTGTCCTGGCGTCTCGGCCTCAAGGCCAACGCGCTGTACCGCGACGGCTCCAAGCTGTCGCAGCCGCTGGCGGCCTCGCTGATCGCGGACGATGAAGACGAGGACGCCGAGGAGGTCGCGGACGCCGTGGCCGAGGCCCCGGCCCAGGAGCGCGCGCAGATGATCACCGAGCGCGTGGTCGAGCGCGTGATCGAGAAGCGGGCCGAACGCCGTCGCCTGCCCGGCCGGCGCAAGGGCTACACGCAGAAGGCCAACGTGGGCGGCCACAAGGTGTATCTGCGCACGGGCGAGTACCAGGACGGCGAGCTGGGCGAGATCTTCATCGACATGCACAAGGAAGGCGCGGCCTTCCGCTCGCTGATGAACAACTTCGCCATCGCCATCTCGATCGGCCTGCAATACGGCGTGCCGCTGGAGGAGTACGTGGACGCCTTTACGTTCACGCGCTTCGAGCCGTCGGGGATGGTCGAGGGCAACGACACCATCAAGATGGCGACCTCGCTGCTCGACTACATCTTCCGCGAGCTGGCGGTGAGCTACCTGGGCCGCGACGACCTCGCCCACGTGACGCCCAGCGACACCTGGCCGGACGCCGTCGGCGAGGGCGAGCAGTCGGCGCTCGGCGAGGACGAGGTGCAGGAAACGGTGCGCCGCTACGCCTCCACGGGCTACGTGCGCAACGCCCTGACCGTGTATCACGGCAACCAGGACGGCGAGACGACCGCCCGCGCGGCCGGCGGTGGCGGCGGCCCGGTTGGCGGTTCGGGGGTCGCCAGCGCGGGCACGGCCACGGCGACGGCCACACGCCCGGCCGCCGGCGGCGGTTCGGGCGGCGGCTCGGGGCGCGACCGCGCGATGGCCGAAGCGCGCCTCAAGGGCTACGAGGGCGACGCCTGCGACTCCTGCGGCAACTTCACCCTCGTCCGCAACGGCACCTGCCTGAAGTGCGTCACCTGCGGGAGCACGACCGGGTGTAGTTGAAGACGATCAACTGCCCCGAGCTGGACCCACATCGTAGCAACTTCCGCCTATTGGGTGCTTCGTCGGTACACTTGCCGCGGAGCCGCCCAATAGGCTAGTTGCTACACCCCCACTTAAATTAACACCTAACCCACTATGCCCAATCACTACGCCCATTGACACAACCCGAATCTTTCGGTAAATAATTCTAACAACCGTGAATGGTCACACTTACCTCTGGGACTTATTACCATGCAGGATCCCTACTATATTCTACATATTGGCGACCTTCATTATACCCAAAGAGATGAGTATAATCAACAAATATTGTCGCAGGCATTATTTCAGGATCTAGAAAATATGAGACGCAAAAATGTATACCCAAGTCTCATCATATTCAGCGGCGACCTCGTCCGAGATCCCGACGAAGGCGGTGTATTCGATAGAGTATTTGACTCTTTCGTGGACCCCTTGCTAAAAGTCACAAATCTATCCCCTGATCGACTCTTTTTTGTACCCGGCAACCACGAAGTTCACCGGACTTCTGTCCGTTCCTGCTGGTCGCAACAGGTCGGTCTCGAAAATACCCTCCTGTCCCGTGAGGACATCAATAACTGGTATCTCTCAGGCCGCGATCGTTCATTTGTGCATGAAAAAATTGCATACTATTACGAATTCTCCAGTCTTTTCGGGACCGGGTACCAAACCCACGAAACCGACTTTTTCAAAACCGCGTACATTCGTGAACTTGATATAGCAATCGCCTTAATCAACACCACTTGGCTATCTACTGCTGGACTTAGCGACACATCCGACAGAGAGCGCTTAATATTCCCAGAAGCTGCCTTGCGTGAAGCAGCCAACTCGCTTCCAGATGCAGCAACCAACATCTTAGTCGGGCATCACCCTATTAGTTGGCTAGCAGAAAGTGTCCAATCAGACTTTTATCGTATACTATCTCAGAACTTCCACATATACCTCCATGGTCATCTTCACGGACCCGACCCGCAACAAGTTTCTACGCTGCACGGTTCAACAATTTTGAACCAAATTGGCTCCCTATATACCGGCCGAAACACCCATAATAGCTATTCATTGATAAACATCAGCACTGAACAAAACATCTCTGCAATATATATACGCACTTACTTCGATCAACGTGAAGAATTCGCGGAGGGCGTCAACGTCATAGACGGCGGAACATACTATCCTCCTCAAAACAGTCCAACCGAACCCGTTGGTGCCGAACACGGTGGATCTGCCCACCAAGTCAAGCAATGGATCGAGGAGATAGCTAAACCAACGCTAGAGCCGACACTGAATCAGGGGATTTCCGATCGTCCGCTATGTGAAGTTTTTGTTGAACCACCAATAAAAAGCGCTGAATTGGAAGAATTGCACGGAGAAACCGAGCAAAAAGAACAAAAAAGCACTGTACAGTTTGTCGAATTATATCAATCAAACTCAAATTTTATCATTTATGGCCCACCCGAGTTTGGTAAAACAACGCTAATAAAACAGGTTGGTTATCATGTCTTATGCAACCAATCACAGAGTGACTTCGTTGTGCCGGTTCTGTTAGATTTTAACGACATCAAGCCAGGGAGACGCGGAGTTCAGCGCTTGATTCGTGCAGAACTCCCGGATAACTTACCAGGCGATTTTAACGTCAGAGATTTATTAGCGGATGGAAAGATATTGGTTTTGATTGATGACGTAAACTTTAAGGACGAGACTAGAGTCGGCGTCCTCAAAGATTTTCTGTCCCAGTACCCACGAGCAAGGTATATTTTCACATCGGAACAGCGCTTCATGGAGAACCTTGGCGCAGTTGCAGATTTCGACAGCACAGTTCCATTTAAATACGTGAAAATTGAGCCGATGGGGAGGAGAGGCCTTCGTGACCTCGTCGAGAAATGGGACACAAATGGTGGAGTAAATCACGAAGACATTTTAGATAGGTTGATTAATGACTTTGTTCATATAAATTTACCATTTACGGCCGTGAACGGCACAATTATGTTAACGATTTTCGAGAATCGTACCGATTTTACGCCGATAAATCGCGCGGTTTTGATTGAACGTTTCGTTGAGACATTGCTAGAGAAAAACAGTCTTGAGGAAGCCAAGAGAAGCAATTTCGACTTCAAAAACAAAACCCATCTGTTATCGTATATTGCGAAACGGATGGTAGAAGAAGACATCTATGAGATGAGCAAAGTTTATATGTACCAAGTAGGACAGGAATACTTCAAGCATACAGGGCTGCGGGACCAAACACAAACACAAATTGACAACTTCATTGCATCGAAAATATTTGTAGAAAAAGGTGGATTTATACGGTTTCGCTATCGTGCTTTTCTAGAATATTTTGTGGCACTCGCAATGTTTCAAAATAAAGAATTCCGAGGAATGGTATTATCCGACGAACATTATTTATCATTCCCAAATGAGATTGAGTATTACGCAGCTATAGCACGCGATGACGTAGAGTTGTTGGACCTGATTGGAGAACGATTTGCGAAATTAACTGATCGGGTAAAAACCGTGACGCAATGGCAAGCAAACTTGAATGATTTGGACAACCTTGTTCCTCCTCATAAGGGTGAACGCGAATATGAATTTAAGGCGCTTGAGGAACAGCTTAAGGCGCCTCCGTTAACGAAAAATGAACGAGATGAATTACTGGAAGCCGAGCTTCCCAAGGATGTTGGAGGTCGGCAAGATGTTTTTCGGCCATTCTTTGAAGAAGATGGTTCACGCTGGAATGTGTGCTTGTTCTTATATTCGGGAGTAATACGAAACTCCGAGTTGGTTTCTGATGAGAAAACACGTGAGCATCTTAGGGCGGTGTTGTTCGGTTGGGGCATGTTCACATTTCACAGCTTATTGCTAGTCCCGAATTTAGCAAGGCATCGGGAAATGGTCGTTAATGGGGTTGCCTATCGGGTTGTGGTTCCTGGCGGAATGGATGAGGCGGAAGTAGCGCGTATCTTGTTTTTGAGTATGCCACGGTCCGTATCGGACTTGGTTAAAAGGAGTTTGGCTACAGAAAAGCTGGAAAAACAACTGAAGAGTGATACGATTACGGGTGAACAGGAACCTAAAATAGTTCAATTTTATAAGGATGTATTATTTGCGGAACTTAGGCTTCCCGGATATTTGACTAAGCTGGATCACTTGAGAGAAATACTGAGAGGTTCGGAATACTTGCTCGAGGCATACGTGTGGAAATTGAGATATTTGTTGCCGAGACTTCAGCTAAGCCAAGATGAGGACACTAAGTTGCGGAAAATTATCGCCTCGGCGAAGGGATCATTATCCGGGGTTTCAGCAGGTAAAAGGCGTAAAGTGGTGTCTGAGACGTACCAAAGATTAGAAAGAGAAAAATTGGTGGAGCGCCTTCGTATGAAGGCCAGAGACGAAGGGAGACATTAATTCACGCCGTCTTTGTTCTTGGGTTTTTTTTCTCTTGATGGTGCGCGCCGGCACTGCAGTTGTGCAGGAGAGCTTGCCCGCCGCCTTTACAGGTCGTTCCGGCAGTGCAACCGGGGCGCATTCGCGCTGTGCGGCTGATGCGCCCGACCCTGGTAAACGCTCACCCCTCCGCGCTCGCCCGGTTGAGGTTGGTGGCGGCAGCGGTGGCGGTGCCGGTCGCGATCTCGACGTGCTGGCGCAGATCGTGGGTGAGGCGTTCGTGTTCGCGCGCCAGGGCGTCGAGGAGGGCGAGGCTCGGGCCGTCGTCGCTGTTGCGCGCGATGGCGGCCAGCCCGCTCAGCGCCGTGCTCAGCCCCTCGACGGCATCCACCATGCCCTCGACGTCCTGGAGGGCTTGATGCACTTCCTGCATGTTCGGCATCGTTCAACCTTGGACACACGGACCGATTCTGGACGCGATGGACTCTCCGAGCACCGCCCCATACCACCTCGCGAGGGACCGAGCCCGGCAAACCAGGATCGCTCCTGAAAGCCGTTTTCGTTCTCTGTGTACAATAATGGACGCGGAAACCGCTTTCGTCAAGGCGGGAGGATGAGCGTGTCACACTCCATCCTCACACCCGCCCAGTGCCGCGCCGCTCGCGCGTTCCTGGATTGGGACCGCAAAACGCTGTGCGAGGCTGCCCAGGTCGCGCCGGGCACGATCTCCGACCTGGAACGCGGCAAACGCACGATCCGCGACCGCACCCTGCGCGACATCCGCGCCGCGTTCGAGGCCGCCGGCATCGAATTCCTCGACGGCGAGCGGCCGGGGTTGCGCGCGGCGGGCACGCAGTAGGGGGAAACACTTCGTCAGGTCTTCCGCTGCTTGAACAACAACAGGACGAGAAAAGCCGTTCGATCCTTCCGATTCACCGCGTCCATGCGGTCCATGAGGTATTCCGCGTGGTCGATATCGGCCAGCACAGCCGACTTGTAAAAATGCGGAAGCGGGTCGTAGTCCGCCTTGTGGCGCTTGATCTGCAAATTCACGAGATGATGGGCGAAATCCTGAACGTCCTGCGGGAACGCCTGAAGCTCCCGCCTGTGATTGTTCACGACGGCCGGAAAATTGCCGTGCTCCAGATGCCGATACACCTGCCGCCACGCGGGCTCCGAGCGCGTCGCCCGCTTACCGCCGACGAAGGTATCCGCCGCGAGCGACGCGATATAATGGAAGAGCGCGTAATAAGCGGTGCTGCTCGCCCGTCGAAGGTTCGTCTGGCGCGGCTTGCCGCCGCGTACGGCCGTCAGGTCGCGCGCCGTCCTGATGTAATCACGCGGTCGCAGCGGTTCCCCCGCGAACCTCGTCGTTCGCGATGAAGGACGGAACGGGCATGCGCTCCTCGTCCTGCTGACGAAGCACGTCGCGCACGACACGCGCCAGCGCCGAGGTCGTCGCGCCGTCCAGGCGCTGTCGCGGCGCGCTGAAAACGACCTCGATCATGAGGATCTCGTCCTCCCCCTCATCGGCCACGTCGGGCTGCACGTTCACGGATACGATGCGTGCACCGTCCAGGCGGCGATCCAGTTCGTGCTGCAAGGCGGCCAGGAGGCTGTCCCGGTCGAGCATTCGCTCCTCCCTGTTGGTCGCGGACGCTATCAAACGATGCGCCAGCTTCGCCAGCCACGCGGCCTAAGCGCCCCGGCCTCACAACACCCCGGCCATGAAGCCGGCGCCCATGAGGATGAGGATGGCGGCGGAGAGTTTGGGCAGGTGCGGGGCGAGGTGTTCCAGGCGGTGCTGCCAGCGCTGGTAGCCCGCGATCAGCGCCA
>Ga0207714_1000633_pt1 | contig 23773 bp, 15 predicted proteins | sample PonA232FremontCA_2_FD_187270 | JGI IMG/M metagenome (GOLD analysis project Ga0207714, IMG submission 187270) | Marine sediment microbial community from Fremont, CA, USA - Pond A23 Sediment 2 (SPAdes) | ecosystem: Environmental > Aquatic > Marine > Unclassified | place: USA: Fremont, California...
TATCCCAGGCCCATCCCGTAGCTTCCCCTGGGATCGTAGGCAGCTATCTCCATTCCCTTCACATTCATTGCAAATTCAGTCCCCCCGTACTTTTCCGAGAGTCCCTTGCTACCCCTGCTCATCTCCTTGCCAAATCCCCGGCAATAAGCAATGTCCTGCAAGGCTTCGGAAACCCCCTCGGGGTGGCCGAATTTGAGGTCGGATTGCACCAAGCCTTTTTCCGCAGCCTCCATGATCCAGGCAATGGTACCTCCCGCAGTCATGGTATCCATTCCCGCTCTGCCGCAGATATCGTTCCATTCCGCCACTATTTCCGGATCAAAGATCTCCAGGTTGGACCCCAACAATCCCATGGTTTCGTATTCCGGGACCGGCATCTGCTTACCGTTGAACTCGGCTTTTTTCCCGCACAATATGGTACATGGCTTGCAAGTGTGATGTGTGGTGTTGTAAACCTTACGAATCCTCTCTCCGGTGATTTTGTATGCATCCTTGGATGTGCCGTCCCGGAAATTCCGTACCGGTAGTATACCCGCGTGCTTGGTGTTGTTCACAATGCCCAGTGTGCCGTAATAGCGGTTCGCCACCGCAGTCCAGGGATTGTTGTTAATGAATTTGTTGCCCCTTTTTTTGATTTTATCGAAAGTCTTTTGTTCACTGGGAACTATCTTGTACTGTTTCCCCTTTGCAACCACTGCTTTTAACTGTTTTGCCCCCATAACACTGCCGAGTCCGGCTCTGCCGAAATACCTCTGTCCGGAAGCGATGTTGGCAAAACTCACCAAGTTTTCGCCCGCGGGACCGATTGCCAAAGGCGAACCCTCCTTGCTTAGAGCCTTCTGTGTTTCCTGCGTATCCATGCCCCAGATTTGGTTCGCTTCCTGGAAAGTTACTCCCTGGGAATCCAGGAATAGGTAAACCGGGGTTTCGGAGGCACCGGTTATAATCAATCCGTCCCATCCTGAGGTCTTGAGGGCCATGCCAAAAGGTCCGCCGCAGGAAGAGGAAGCCATTATTCCGGTTTGGGGGGATTTGGATACTGCAGCGAATCTTCCGGAACACGGAGCGCCGGTCCCCATTAAAACACCCGGCATGATCGCCAGCATGTTTTCCGGTCCCAATGGATCGGCGTAAAGCGGCATCCGGTCGTAAATCAATTTCAGCCCCAGGCCTTTTCCACCCAGATACATTTTCCTGTCCCTAGTGGGAATAGTGATAATATTGAATTTCTTATGGGTTAAATCAACTTCCAATACCTTGTTGCTGGTTCCCTCGATCCTTTCCATAACATCCCCTTTTTTCCTGTATCATGGCCGGTTTAAAGGTCCAAGCATCCAAATACAGGCGAACTAGCTCATTAATATGCCTTTTTTAATATATTCAAGGCGTCATCATAGTCGATTTGGACTGGATTAAAATTTGAAGTCGCATCGTTTATAGCTACCCAAGCAGTCTCTTGCAGTTTTTCTTCTGGAAAGCCAGCCTCCTGGAGGGTCATTGGTAGTCCGCAAAGTTCGTTTAGTTCCCTGCCCAACTCCCTGACTCTCTCTATAGCTTTTCTCGCCCTGTGTTTTTTCGGGGTGGTGGCATAAACTTCCGGTCCTGACAGCGGGAGCAGTGTCTCGGATATGATATTTTCTGTTTTGCTCAGGTTGAATTCCATACCGTGCGGCAGGATAATGGAGTTGGCTATACCGTGTGGTATGTGGCAAACACTTCCCAATGCGTGCGCCACCGTATGCACAACCCCGACCATGGAGTTTGAAAATGCGACGCCGGCCTGATATGCCGCGTTGGACATGGCCAGGCGATATTGAGGATTGTTTCCGTCCTTAACCGCATTAACCAAGTTATTCACTATCAATTCTATTGCTTGGTATGCGAATGCATCGCTTAACGGATTGCGCTGCAGACTCATGCATGCCTCGATAGCATGGGCAAGGGCATCCATTCCGGTAAAAGCCGTAACTTTTCTGGGCATGGTCATGGTCATCCTGGGATCCAGGACTGCGAAATCCGGTATTATCAATGGGGTGGAAAAGGACATCTTTACATTATGTTCCGGATTGGAGATTATGGCCGCCATGGTGGCTTCGGAACCAGTCCCTCCGGTGGTGGGAATGACCACAAACGGCTCCATGATTGCCCGTACACGGTTGTTGCCAGTGAATTTGAGCAGATCGTCAGTTTCTTCGGAGAGGACAATGTTTACCCCTTTGGCAGTATCTATAGCAGATCCTCCCCCTACAGCAATGATGCCATCACATTCCTTTTTCCTGTAGATCCGGGCTATTTCATTGACAGCGTGAATCGAGGAATCCACCGGAGTATCGTCGTAAACTGCCCCTATGGAAACACCGTTGTCACTTGTGAAGTTTTCCCGGACTACATCCAACAATCCTGCATTGGTTACACCCTTGTCAGTAATCAGGATGGGTTTTTCCACGTTTAAACGCAATAGTTCCTCTGGCAGGAAATTCAAGGCATTGAATCCCGAAACAATCTTTACCGGGGTGTAAAATTCATAATACGAAGGCTGCATGCTGGACTCCTTTTCCGGATGTTCTAGCAGATCGATCGCCAGTTGGTTCTTATTTAATCAGGCCGAGCCAACCCAGGGTATAAAACGCGACCCTGTTTTTAATGATCTGTTTGGTGAGCTTGGGTGCCTCTTTGAGATACAACCTGTTGGCAACTGGGAGCATCATGGTAATAGCAACATTCATGCAACGATTGATAGACGCTATCATAGCCAGATCTCCCTGTACGTACTGGCGGTTTTCGTATATCAGCCTGGGAACGCTCATCATACCAACCATCATGCGCCATCCGTACTCGATGTTTTTCAGGGAAAGTACCAGGTCGGCATTGAACATTTCCTTTTCTCCCAGGTATTCCAACTTGCCGTTCCGCTTTACAAGCGTGAGCCTGGGCCCATGGGGTTCGATGTCCAGCACAAAGCTAAAGCTTTCCGGCCAGTTGTTAACCTCGTTGTTAATTTCCGGATCGATGTGATAAGCTGTTTGCAGGGCGTGTCCCAAGAGTACTAAGGTCAGGCGGGGAATCAATGTCTTGATATGTTTTTTCGCGGGAGAGAGTTGATAATGCCTTTTTTTTAAAGCCATAGTGATTATCTCCAGTGCTAAATTTAAACCTTGAGTACGATCTTTAATTCAAAGTTCAGTATACAGGGTTGAACAAGTTATCAAAACAATGATTCGGCCTTTGTTAGTGCCTGACCGAAAACCTGAATCTTGTTCAATAAATTCACGGTCAAGATTATTTTTGCATACAGTGTGATATATATGGACACTTCTGTTGTCCCCAAAGATTTTATTTGCTATAAATGCATTGATATTGGAAAAAGTTATAAATATAATTTCCATTCAAAGATTATATTTTTATAATCTGTACTATCAGTAGGAATTCCAAGGTCTTTGTAGAGTCCATGTTGAATTAACTGTGTTAATTAAAAAATAATATGAATAGAATTAAACTGTCAAGAGGTTCAGTATGTTAAATTGAACATCCAGGAAGAAACTGCCCGGTTCAAGAGGTGATCCCTGAGAGGATAGTGATTTCCCGTTTATATTTATCAGTTCCGGGGGGAGTATATGCTGGTCTATGTTGGGCTCAGGTTTTGCCTATAGCCAAAGCAAAAAATTTTTGTTGGTTTTATCAAACAGGATATTCGGTAAAACTTTGAAAGGATAACTTTATGGAATTTAGTAACGATCAATCACTCCCGGATTACAAAAAGATTCATCAGTCATCCAAATTTATCGAGGATGTGAGTCTGAAGGATTTTGCAATTGAGTCTTCGATCAATGCTATAGCCTTCGGAGATTTGGAAGGGAATATAATATACGTCAATGAAGCTTGTCTGCGCATGTGGGGAGGGGAGGATCGTTCCGAGATGCTTGGCCGCAGGATCGATTTTTTTACCAGGTGGCAGCAGGAATCGTTTGAAGTCTTTCAGATAGTTTTTTCTCAAGGTTCATGGGAAGGTGAGATAGAGGGTATAAAAAAGGACGGCTCCCTGGCCACTGTCTACCTGTCGGCATTTTTGGTTAGAAATGAGTCCAATGACCCGATTTGCACGATGTGCTCGTTTATGGATATCACTGAAAAGAAACAGATTGAAGAGGAGATGAGGCTAAAGGACTTTGCAATAGAGTCGTCTATCAATTCTATTGCACTGGGTGATCTGAAAGGCAATATAACATATGTAAACAGGGCTTTCTTGCAGATGTGGGGAGGTGAAGAGGCGGAAATCCTGGGGGAATCCGTACACAACTTGGTACCTCCTGAAAACAACGTGGAAGACATCATTTCGAATATATTGTTTCACGGCAGTTGGTTCGGAGAGGTTACGGCAAGGAACAAGCAGGGAAAATTGTTGCATTTGCAGGTTTCCGCAGCTTTGATTCTGGACAAGCAACAGAATCCATTGAGTCTTATTTGTTCTTTCGTGGATATTTCTGAGAGAAAAAAGGCGGAAGAGGAACTGAACAAGGCCAAGGAAGACCTGGAAATCAAGGTTGCCGAAAGAACGGAATCATTGGTAGAGGCCAATGAGCAGTTGAAAAAAGAGATAGAGGAAAGGAAGCAGATAGAGGAACAGCTCCGGGAAAAAGAAAATGAACTCCAGCAAAAAGCAGATCATTTTGAGGAGGTTAACACTGCCCTGAAGGTACTTTTGAAACGCAGGGAGGAGGACAAGGAAGAATTGGAGGAAAAAGTTGTATCCAATGTCAAGGAATTGATAATGCCGTATATAGAAGAGTTGAGTGATACCAACCTGGATTCCAAGCAAAGGAGCTTTTTGAATGTGATAGCCTCAAATTTGGAAAATATAGTTTCCCCTTTTGCCAAAAATTTAACCTCCCGCAACCTGGACTTTACTCCCACGCAATTGCAGATAGCAGAGTTGATAAAGTCAGGCAAAAGTACAAAGGACATAGCGGAAATAATGGAAACAACAGATAGGGCTGTGGAGTTTCACAGGAACAATATCCGGGATAAACTGGGATTGAAGCACAAAAAGATTAATTTGCGTACATATTTGTTGTCATATTCTTGAAAGAATCTCTGCAACACATTGAAAACAATAACATTTTGAAAAATATGAAATTAACATGGAATCAAGTCTTAAAATCGAAGTTCAAAAAAATCTCAAAATTTTTTGATAAAAGTTCTTGACTAAAACAAAATATTTAACTAAATATTTGTCTCAAACATATTCCCCGGTAGCTCAGTTGGCAGAGCGGGTGACTGTTAATCACCAAGTCGGCGGTTCAAATCCGTCCCGGGGAGCCATAAAAATCAAGGGGTTACTCAAACGGGGTAACCCTTTTTTTATATATAAAATTGTTTTGGGTATACTTTTGGGTAAACTTTTTATATAAACTTCAAAAAGTGACCTAAGTAAAAAAAAGGGAAAGGTCACTAATACTCACCTTTAAATATCAAACCATATTCTTGGCCAGAATGCCAGCCTGATTTTGCAAAACTTAAATCGTTTAGGGATTTATTTGTGTGAAAAAAAATTAGATGCCTTCCAGTAACCACTAATCATATTTTGAGAAATAGAACATCTACTCATTTGATCCAAAAAAAATGTTCGATAAAGTTATTTACAAATGAAAAATATGCCTAAATTCGTTTAAATAGGTTGATTGAACATATCAAAATTTTTTATTATTTTGATTTGTATTACGGAATTTTGTAACGTTTTTCTTATCTTTATTTTTCATTCTTTTTTTATAAATTATATAACAAATTATAACGCCACCAACAGTTACTAGCGTAATCAAAGAGTTTATGATGATTAAATTTATTATTTGATTTTTCATAAATGTTTTTACCAAAATTGGTATTTGTCAACGATTTTATTTTATTCTCATTTTTAACTTTAATACCCATCTTTTGAGTTATAGTCAAGTCTGGTGTATAGACGAAGCGACTTCCCCTTCATTAAAACATTTTTTGGTCTTCGATAGCAACACTATTAAGTAATTTTATTCCTAGAAGAACTGCGGATAATTGCCTGTAGATCTGCAGCCTTCTCCAACGTTTCACAGCACTTTGAGCTAGCTTGAATACCATTGAAAGTATCGTTTCCCTGGAAACGCAGCTTCTTGTCTTGGCAGTTCTCAATTGAACTGTAGCAAAAGTTGATTCAATTTGATTCTTTTTTCTGATATGAAACAAGTGCTGAGCAGGAAAATTGTAAAAAGTTCTTCCTTGTTCTTTTTCAGGTATTCAGCGGTTTTCGGAGACTTGGCTCCGAAACGGATCAAAAAGCGATTAAAGGCTTCATAGACCTATTCGCATGTAGTAGCTATCCAAATCTCTTGAATGGCCGCTTTTACTTTTTTCTGTCGCGACTTGGGGATATTATTTAATATTTTTGCCGTCTTATGGATCCAGCAACGCGCTGATGGCGATTTTTGGATAAATTTTGTTTAGGGCTTTCCAAAAACCAAGAGCACCATCACCCAATGAAAGTCTGCAGGATATGATTTGACATTTTTACCAAATTTTACTTAACTTAATAAAAATTTGATTGAATTTTATAGAGGGGTATTAAAATGTACCCGTTGTCTAGTGATCTATACAAGTTGCGCAGATTTATAGTGAAAAATCTACAATTTTTATAATTACTAATATAAGCTTTTGATATGTTGGAACTACTAAAAAAATATAAAATATTTTATAAAAATATAGATTTAGATTCATTCATGAAAAAACTTATTTTTGAGATACTTAAAGATAGTGCACCTTCAATTCATGAGTTATTTGATAAAGAAAATACACATTTTAACTTTGAGACTGAACAAAGCTTTGATTCGTTAGTATCCATATTGAAAGACCAAGATTATCTCTTCTCTGCTTACAAGATCAGTACTATATATTCAAAAATAATCGAAAGAGAAAAACGTAAAAAGCTCGGTGCGTATTTTACTCCACCTGATCTCTCCAAATTATTGATCCAAGAAGTCTTTAGGGTTCTTCATAAGCCTCTTTTATCCAGTACTTTTGGAGATATTTGCTGTGGAGGCGGAGCGTTGTTAGTACCAATGGCTAGAAGTCTCATCAGAGAAATGGAAGAAAGCGATATGAATTCGAAAGAAATCATTTATCGGATTCAGGAATGTCTAATCGGTATCGAAATCGACCCATTTTTATTATTTTTGACAAAGACATATCTTGTGGCTGAGCTGGATGAACATATCCAAGAAAGTGGCATTTTTCCAAATTTCAATTTGTACCATGGAGATGCCTTACAAATGGATCCAAAAAGTATATCTCCTATCGATGTTATCATTGGCAACCCACCTTATAAAACACTCACTTCTCATGAACATGCTCGCTTAAAACCAATGTACGGACAGGTTATGGATGGTAATTCCAATCTTTATCCAGCTTTTTTAGAAAAATCATTTCAACTTGCAAATGTTGAGAGCGTTTTGTCAATGATTATCCCCACCAGCTTATATTCTTCTAAAAACTTTGGAAAAATGAGGCAAAGAATTACAGAGCAATCACATGTAGATAGCATATTTTGGCTGACAAACAGGTCGGGTGTTTTTTACGATGTTTTGCAGGAAATTAGTGTTATGACTGTTAGTATTGGACAAAAATTGAATAAAAAAAATACATATGTTCGTTCCATTCAAAAAGATTTAGACTCCAACTTTTCGACCAAAATTCCGAACAAACAGGGCAAAAAAGCTTGGCCAATCCCGAAATCATCTGATCAAGCACAAATATTAAATGCTGCAGAAAAAGTACCATTTAGAATCGAAGATTATGGTTACTCTATCCAAATTGGTAAACTTGTTTGGAACCGGGACACACGTCAGCGTTTTGTTTCCTATCCAAAAAACGGACATAGATATGGCGTATATCCCATTATCTGGCCATTCCAGATTACTCATGATGGGAATTTTATTTCAAACCAGAAATTTGGACACAAAAAAGAGAATTTTATCTTTATGGGCAAGGACACAAATGGTCTTATCACTGAAGAAAGCATAATCATGAAGCGAACAAGCCCAGCCGGAAGCCACAAGCTCTTAGTTTGTACTGTTGTCCCTAAAACACTTATAGAACAATATGGCGGTATTGTCGGTGAAAATCATGTCATAATTATATCCAGGCGAAAGGACATATGGTCAGTTGATCCAAGCTTACTAGTAAAAGTATTGAACAGTACAGCAGTTAACTTAGTTTACCACTGTTTTTCTGGAACAGTAACTGTATCACGATACGCACTTCAAACACTTCCAATGCCTGATCCTAAGATTGTCATAGATTTCTGGCATGAGGGAAAAGATACAGAAGAAAGCGTTTTTGCGGGATATGGAGCAGTGTCAAGATGAAAAAGAAGCAAAACTTAAATAAAGGCTTTGGGGCAATTTCAAAAGAACAACTGGAAAAAGCCAAGCAAGCCGTAAAAACTAAGGAAGACTTCCCACCTTCGAATAAAAACATTTCACAAGAACAAAATCACCAAAAAACGGAAAAACAGCGGAAAGCATTGGTAGTTCCAGATCTTAATTATGCCGTTCCTTTTATGGATAAGAATGGCTACAATCTAACACCTTCCAGTGGATTAATTAGGCTCACACAGCTCGCCGCTACGGCGGTCCAAAATAGTAGTGCTTGTTTCGCCTTAGTCTGGCCAACTCCAATCGCCAATCTCCCTATGGTCCACACTCTAAGTACCCTAGCATTTTATTCCACTTACAACAGCAGAGAACTTCGGACTGTATATTGGCCAGCTAAAACCAACACTGCAGATTTTCTTAAGAAAATATATATCAGAACAGATTGGCTCCATGATCATGCAGTTAAGGTGACCAACACTACAAAACAAAGTCGATTTAGCCGTAATGTAAAGACACAAATTAGGAACAAAAACTGGCTCTTTTTAAAGTTGGACAGATATAAAAAAAACACTGGGTTACCATTGTGCGAATGCATACATTGTTATCATCGCCACAGAGAAGGCCATTGGAAACGAAAGCCTGGTACTGCTTTTGAAAGTCTCATCAAAACGATTTCTAAAGAAGAGAGAAAACATGCCAAAATTAGGGCTAAAAATGCGGCCAATACTTTGCAAGCTGGAGACACTTTGTTTTGCCTACACCCAAGCCTGGATTCAGAAAGCCTTAAACAAGCTCTTACATCCCCAGAGTTTGATCCTGAAGAGTACGGCACCCCTCCGAATCTAGCAATCTTAGATCTGCGCTTCTCAAACTGGTATCATCTGGAAAATAAATGGCAGAAACTCAAGCTTCTTTTCGAACGGTTTCAAAAATTGGGACCTATTGGACCAGCTGGGATACTTGCAATTACAGATTCTCCTGCAATTTTTAAAATGTTGCAAGGTAGTTTCGACAAGTCAGAGGTCTTGCAAACAATTGTCACTGGAGTGCCCCTACCTCGGTTCACAGCAGTCGAGGCATTGAAGATGGCTGACCTTCACAAAAATGAAGAGTGCCATGAAAAAAGATACGGACTCATACAACCAGGGTCTTTCGACCTACAACTCTTGGCCCGTCCGACGGCTGATGTAGTCAACAAGCTACTTGACTTAGCCTTGAATATTTCCTCTTACAATCGCGAGGGTGCATTGGCTTTGCGTAGTGCAGCATGGAGGCTTCATAAGATATCCATGATGCCTGGCGGCTTAAAGGCTTTTGAAAATTGGCTTGGAGAGCGGCTGGAGGAGAAAAAAAGCAACCGAAGTCGTTCTGTCTGGAAAACACATATAATTGAACTAAATAACCTATTGGAATCCGGAAAGATAGGAGAAGATTACGCGTTTGCCGAAAATTTGATTAGAGAAGCCGATGAGCATGCATCCTCCTTAGAGACATCCACTCCTGCTGGGAAAGCTTTAGAAGAGATTCTTGATCTAGTCACAGAAGAAGAAAGTTGGTTTTGTCAAAAGCTAGTAGTCTCCATTGACACAAAACCTGGTCTATTTTTGTGCCAAGACATGATCGAAACCTTGCTCGGGAAAAATAGTGTTGTTGAGATAGTCCTCACTAAGGAAATCCCTGAGATAAAATTCGATGAGAATACCGCCTTAGTTTCTATGATTTCCTATCATGATAATCTTCGCTACCTGTTTATGCTTCAAGGGAAACCGAATTGGGTGAGAATAGTGCTAGGTCATAGCATATCCAAACAAACCAATGATATGTTGAGTGATATACTGGCAAGGCGTGAATTTGCAAATTTACACCCTCTAGCCACAAGGATAAAAGAACAAATAAACAAGAGTGCAATAGATTTTTCTGCTATTCCCACACTTAATGAGGAGGGACCATTCCAAACGGATGAAATCTTAGTAAATACTGAAAAGTCTCAAAGTAGTTCTAGAAACAAAATTACAGTATATTTATCTGATGATCACCCTCCAGTACACTTTCATCCAAGATCAAAAGTATATATCTTAGATTCAGATAGTTCATGGGGTTACCGGGAAGAAATTGCTAACAAACTCCAAGAGGAAGATGTTATATTGCTTTTGCCTTCGAGAATGACAGAAATGATTGGAAATTATGTACAACGTATAAAGGACGAATCAAAGAAACAAGCTGCAAAACACGTTAAGGCCTACCAAGAATTGGTTAGGTGTTGCCTAGAGAAGGAAAAAAACTCATACAACGGTTCTTTTCCCTTAATAGAGGTTGCCAAAAAGATAAATAATGAACAAAAACCGAAAAAGCCGATTAAAGAAGCTAATATATCATACTGGCTGAAAGCTGCAGAAGAGGATGATATAGAAAATGCCGCTCCTCATGCTCCTAAGGACAAAGATCAGTTTCGAGCCTTTGCAGCATACTTAGGTTTCCCAGAGAATTATATTGAACAACTGTACTTCTACATTAAAATTCTTCGACAAGCTCATCGAAAAGAAGGTAGAAAACGTAAAGAGGAAGTTTTATCCATCCTTTCAGATCACTTAGCCCATATGAATCGGGAAGATATCCCGGAAGAAATTGTAAAAAAACTTAGGAAGGAGGCAAGTCGACACAGTTATAAAGTGTGTAAACTTGTGGGCCTTGAAAACGAAGTTTAACAATACCGTAATATTATTATTCGGTCCACGAAAGGAAATAAAAAAATATTTGATGAAAATAGAAATAAAAAGGAGGAAATGCGATGGAACATCCGTTCCGTACAAATGTAACTGCCTGTGATCCTAAGAACATATCTCGAGAGGTCAAGGAGGCAGTGGGCGACAGCCTCCTGAACAACGTTTTTAGGCGCATTTCAGGTTATGGGGAATATGGTGATGTGATTTTGGGCGAGAGACCTTCCGACTACTTCACTTCGGGTTTTTTGATTCCTCTTAACCCAGAAGATCCTGATGTTGAGAGTGGGTCCGAAGACATTGAGACGAACCCGATCAAAATCGGGGCTATGGGGATGGATATAGGAACTAAGGCTAAAGAGGCAGGGAATGTTCAAGCTAGTACTTCACTCTCAATTTATGTTCGCATACTGCCCACATCAGAAGATCTGGCCAAGGACAAGAACCCTGTTAAGTTCACCTTAAGCAACAACATTCGTAGACAGATACGAAACCAAGTAATTACTATTTGTCGCCGTGAAAAGCCGAACTACAACACTAGAACAGCACAAGGCCGTTCGGAGTGGAATAAAAGACAGTTGGAAATTCGCCGAGAAATTAACAAACAATTTGGTATTGAACTTGAACCCCAGGAGACTAAACCCGAGGAAGGGGAAGAAGAAGAAGGTGAGCCAGGTGAACCCCCCGGTGCAAGTATCTTCGAAATATCACCAGGTGATAAACGTAATGCTCCGGATACACTTTTCGACAATGCAAGACCTATAGGTAAATGGGTAAGGTTAAAAGTCGAACCTCCAAATGTTCAGTTTGATCTTTCGGATTCTAGTGAAAAGATACATGAGATTGCTCAAAAGGCTAGCAAGGAGCTAACTGATTCAATACGAGAGAGAATAGAGCAGTGGCTTGAAAGTGAAGACCCTGAAACTGGCGGACGGCTTTGGGCTTATCCGAAGGGTAGAACCTTCACTCCTGAAGAGATCAGAAACTGGGATAGTACTTTGGAGACAATCCGTAGAGATATCTTATCGCAACCCTTAGAGAAAAAACTGGAAAAGGTGGCCCTTCCAATTGAAAGCTTGGATATTAGATGGTCAATCCAGACCCAACGGGATTGGTCCGATAGAAACCGAAAAAGCTTACATATCGCACTGGAAAATTGGTCTACGCTGCCGGATAGGTACCGCATGGAATCTGATCAGTCCGTTTTTCAGGTAGTAGTTAGGTCTGTGTTGCCCAAGACTATTCATCAACCCATGCGCTTGAATAGAATCCGGCCCTCCTATAGGTACAATAGATATCTACAGTATCCAGCCCTTGGTTTTAACTGCGGAATTACAGCGCAAGAAGAAGACGATGTACTACGGCTGGAAACTACTTGGGTACCGAAATACTGTTTGCCCAAAATTGATCCTCAAGACCACAAAATCGATACTTCCTTTAAAAAATTTTCTGACCCGAAATCATGCAGAATCCAAGGAGAAGCAATCGTTTCAGCCATGGAAGACTATATCAGTAAAATTAATGAAACTGTCGATCCTACTCTGGGACTGGACAGTTCTCAGGAAGAAGAGATCCATAAGGAACAGGAAGCCTTTCAGAATGATATGAAACAGTGGATAGAAGAGGTAAAAATGATCAAAAGGGGAGTGGACCTTTTGACCGAGTCCATGAAGTGTTCTCCAGGGAGTGTGGAGGCGGCTCCTTTCGAGGCCTTTTCATATATGAACCAGACTATGGAAAAAATAACTAAAGGGAAATACAACAGTTGGCATTTGTTTCAAATTTCCTTCATTTTAGCCACTCTTCCTTCCATGGCCTCACGAGTGCCTGCCTATGAAAAGTATCATAGCTCAAGATGGGACAACGCAACCACTCTTCTTTACTTTGCAACAGGAGGCGGCAAAACGGAAGCATTTTTGGGGCTTTTGCTTTTTGGTTTGTTCTTAGACCGATTACGGGGTAAACACAGAGGCGTGACCGCAATGATCCGATATCCACTACGACTTTTGACCATTCAGCAGGCGCAGCGGGCATCCCAGTTTCTAGCTGAGGCTGAAAAAATCAGGGTAGAAAAGGGTATTAAGGGAGCACCATTCACAATAGGCTTTTGGGTCGGGGGAAACAATACGCCGAACAGAACGAATGATCAAGAATTGAAAGACAGTGTTCCTTTCATGGAAACTGAGACCAGATCAGAAGTAGAACTTCAAAGAGATCCAAAATACAAACTCGCCACAGAAAAATGGATAAAGCTTGCTGAGTGTCCCTTCTGTCAAAGCAGCTCAGTGGGATTGCGACGTTTCAAAAATCTTGAAGAACAGGCAGGATATGTTTGCGAAAACGAAAATTGTTGGTGGAACAAAAAGCATCCAGGTATGCCGCTTCCCTTTTATTTTGTGGATGATGATATTTATGCTTTGGCCCCGTCAGTTCTTTTAGGAACTATTGATAAGTTGGCATTGATCGGACAACACTTCAATACTATTCGACGTGTTCTTGGGGTTTTCGGAGCTGCAACTTGGATCGATTCGAAAACCGGAAGACTAAAGGATGCGCTTAAGGACAAGGGCAGTTTAGAGTCTGGTCCGGAGGAGTCGAACGCTAAGGGTGTGTTTCCAGCTTACCGTTACGGAGAACAAGTTTTCTTTGATCCTTTCCCTTCCCTAATCATTCAAGACGAAGCACACTTACTGGAAGAATCCTTAGGTACCTTCGCTGGTTTATTCGAAACAGCTCTAAACGAAACTTTCAAACGGCTTGGTGAAAAGATGGATCACTTGGTAACTAAAGACAGTGATGGAAATTTCAGAATGCCCAAAGTGGTCGTGGCCTCAGCTACAGTATCAGACCCAGAGAAACAGATTGGCTTTTTGTACCAGCAACGGCTTATCCATTTCCCTTACCCCGGACCTGACCAATATTGGTCCTTTTATGCCGCTCCAAAGGACAAACAAGGGAACTTTATGGACTTGCAGTGTGCAGATGGAGAAGTAGAATCTCTAGCCATGCGACAAAGAATTTATGCTTCAATGCTTACCAATGGCAAGCCACACACCACAGCCACTGTCAATATCCTATCCGCTTTTCATCTAAATATAACTCAACTTATATGCGATTTTGGGGGAAATGATTCAGCTAGACAAGAGAAAGGTAGAAAGGCTTTAATTGCTTCACTATCAAATGATTATCGGTATGATGACTACAGAGAAGCTATCAATCAAGCTGATATATCAGAATTGATTACCATGGTAGATATGCACCGTGTTGCCTTGACTTATGTAACTAACAAGAAAGGCGGTGATCAAGTAATGTCTGCTGAGGCACAGCAAGTGCCAGAAGAACATAGAAGCCATGGTTACGACTTGGGCGACAGCTTCGAGCCAGCCTTGATAACTGGATCAGTTGATGTGGCAAGCATCAAGCAAGTGATGGACAAGGCCCAAGACCGCCCAAGTCCTGGTAAACCATTCGAGGACCTTACCAAGGTACTTCGCTCTATCGTTGCAACTTCAGCTGTCTCCCACGGTGTGGATGTTGAAGAGTTAAATACTATGTTTTTTGCTGGTATGCCTTCCGACATTGCCGAGTACATACAAGCCTCCTCCCGAGTAGGCAGATCTCATGTCGGCATTAGTGTTCTAGTGCCGATACCACAGAGAAAGCGCGATCGTTATATAGTAGAGATTCACGATATATTCCACCGCTTCCTGGAGAGGATGGTCAGGCCTGCGGCTATTGACCGCTGGGCAGAAAACGCAATCGAAAGAGTTGTTCCAAGCTTTTTCCAGACTTACATGTGCGGCATTAGGCCACTGACAAGATTCATCGAATTAGATGAACAAAACAAACACAATCTGAAACGATTTATTAGGGTCGGAGAAATTGCTAGCATTTCCAAGCAACAGGCTCTAGATGAAATTTCGAATTTTATATATAATGCCATTGGACTTTACTCTGATTTTTCCCCACCAACAGGCAGTATTGAATATTATGAAGACCTCATAGCACACTGGGTGCGAGATCTTTTGGACGAGATCCACAATACTAGCTATGAATCTTTGGATCTTCGAGAATTTTTCGATTTAATAACAAAACAGGGAGGCGGAAGTATATCCAGACCAATGCTTTCTTTACGTGATGTGGACCAACCTGGAAAACTCACCCCTCGAAAGAGTGTAAGAGGTCTTCAGGAGGAACATATGAAGGAGTTGATGAAATTTCTGTTACGAGGGGCTGGCGCAATATCGGATACCTTTCAAGAAGACTAGATTAAGGAGAAACTTTTATGAGCCAAAATACAAGCATTTATCGAAGTAGGTCTCAACTTCTAACATCCTATTGTCCTGGTACGTTTTTCGCTTTTGAGGGTGGTATCGGTTCCTATAAGGTTTATCCAGGACCAGTTCCTGAAGCTGATATTTCTAGAGAAACAGCAGACCAAATACTAGAGCGGATTCAAGAGGCTGCAACCAGTTGGCTTAACAGAACTAGGCAGCTTCGAGAGGCGGATTCGAACCGACCGGTTCCTCCGGAGCTATGTATAGATGACATTTTACTCAACATGGAAGGAAATGGGATACGATCCGATCTTCCATCTAAGTTGACCCTAGTTACACCCCAACTTATGAATTATCAGCCAGAACCGTGGACTATGGTCTGTACTCCATGCAATCTGGTCAAAGATTATACGAGCCTGAGTGACATGTACAAAAATCTTAGTTTATTACAGGGAGAAAAATGTATACATCCCCAAGGGCCAAAAGCTTGCGGATTTGAGAATAATGAGAGGCTACCCTGTACTTGGCGACAACTTGATGTCGTATTTGTTCACCAGTCTGGCACCGCCGTAGGAGCTACTCCTCGAAGATACAACTGGAGTCCAGATAAGGAAGAAGTAGTCTTGTCTTATTATACCTGTATTTGCGGTTGTAAGGACGTAATCCTAAAAAAAGACTCTTTCAGAATTGGACTCTGGTATTTCGCCTGCGCAAGTTGTGGTAATACTGATAAGAGATGGTTACAAAACGACCCCTTCACGATGAAAAAAATCAGAGGACATTCCGGAGACAGAACCAAAGAGATCCGAATGGAGCCAGATTCCTTCAGATCCTCCAGGGTTACATATCCACAAACTGACAGGATTATAGACTTTTCAGGCCGAAATATATTGAAACTGATAGGGAATACGCAGGAATTAATCAAGACATTGGCCGAAAAGTTTGATTATCCACGTCAAGAGTTGTCTCTAAATGAAATCGAGAAAGCAGTAGGATCCTATCCTGAGGAAGCAAAGGAACTGGAAAAATATAAACAAAACATTAAATTCATTGAAGAGTATAAGAACAATGAGAATATTCCTTCTGAAGTAATAGAAACCACACAAGATAATTGTAATAAAATATACAGAGAATGGGTTGAAAAGGGTTATATTCGTCCTAGGTACGATATCCCAGAAGGGATATACGAGAGCATGAATCATGAAGGGAACATTCCATCCAAATACGATCCATTTAGACTATTCGCAGAGCACTTAGCCTTAGAGGAAGAAATCATCAATGGTGGCGATATGGGGGGAGGTAAAAGACATTTTGTTCCCTTCAATTCGCCAGATAAAGACCTTGAACATGAGCCATTCAAGGGACATGAAGAAGAAATTAATAAACTTTTAGGACAGATGGGTATTGCCCAGATGGGTTTGATACGTAAATTTAAGCTATGCTTTTTTTCATATGGATTTACAAGAATGCATCCTAGACCAATTTTAACGAACAGCCATGATATAGAAGTCCCTGTTCGTTTGAATCTTTTTGATAAAATTCAAATTCACGAAAGTCGTAAAAATCCTGTCTATGTTTTGAAACAAGAAAACGAAGCTATCTATGTCAAGCTAAACCAAGAAGTAGTTCGACAATTCATTTTGAACCTCTCTTGTGAAAATGGAGAATGCTTTAGATCTGGACCTCTAGGCAGTCGCATATTAGAAAATATGTTTCCTATGGACATGTATTTGGATAATGTCCGTGGTAGAGGACCATTTCCACATCCATATTTGGTCGTATACTCTCTATTGCATACCATGGCACATCATATTATTCACGCTGTAGCCGAGTACTCTGGACTAGACCTAGGATCTTTAGGTGAATACCTTTTTCCAGCAGACCTAGCCTTCGTAATATATAGAAATGGAATGACTATGGATCTAGGGAATCTTTCTGCAATGTGGCGTAATCAAGGTAGGTATTTTTTGGAGCATCTTCTGCAACCAAAATCTCTCTCCTGTGGATTGGGTATGTTATGCGAAAATAGAGGAGGGTCTTGCCCAGATTGCATCATGGTGCCTGAAACAACCTGTATCGCCCAGAATCGACTTTTGTCCAGATCGATACTTAAAGGCGGACCTAAACCTTGGGAAGGAGGATTTACTGACCCAATAGACGGCTATTTTGATATAGCCAATCAGATGGGAGAGTCATAGCTATATGAATGTCCCTAATGTTCAAAGAATTATCCTATCCCTAGAAGACCACTTGGACTTGGCAATCCTTCTATGTTGTTTTTTTAGAGACCATCCCCGAGAAGTTTTCACAGTCGATTCACTTTTGCGACAGGCAGAGGTGCCGTTTGGACGTTGGTCCCAGGCCTTAACTGCTGTGGACACTTTTCAAAGCTTGGGTCTTGTTAGTAACGATGAAACTGGAATCCGCCTTCACCATCAAAACTCTGAATTTTGGTCAAGCCTAGTTGAGAGACTAGAAGGAGCAGCTACCTACCGGAATATCATGGAGGAAAAGTTGAAAAGGGAACGTCCAAAAATTGTTGTTACTATACCGAATCAAGAGAGCATTTTTTCTTACCGTTTACGTTCGGATAGCAACCTATACGTTCGAACCTATATGACTTCAGAAGCCTTCCAGTCCCTTGCTGAAGAGGCTGAAAAAAGACTAGTAATCATGACTCCTTTTCTAGATAGAGAAGGAGCAGAAACTGTAAAAAATTTGTTTCAAATAGCCTCAACAGGAATTCAAAAACACTTGATACTTCGCTATGTAAATTATGAAGATAAAAAATTTAGCATACGAGGATTGGATCATATAGCCTCAGATCTTCAAAAAATTGGAGTGAAAATTCATGATTTCGTCTTGAGTAAAGATAACGGTTGTCTGGAAACGTTTCATTCAAAAGTAGTTTGTAAGGATTGGGATCAGGCCTATGTTGGTTCAGCAAACCTAACGCGCGAGCACTCAATTGAGATGGGGTTTTTGGTTTTTGGAGAAACTGCTAAAAAACTGACAGAAATAATTGATATCATATTAGATATTTCTAAATCAGTTTGATTACATTTGAGAGATATTTGATTATAACAACTCAGTACAGTTGAATTAAGAGAATCTTTGGTCAAAAACGTCATTGGAGTTATAGTATGAGGTCTACAGAAATAAGTTTATCAGAATATAAATTAAATATAAGCGATTTGGAAGATATAGAACCTCTGCAAAAGTGCTGTTCATCATTTCCTGATATAATTCAGGTAGAACCGTTGGAGAATAGGAATATACTCGAAGTTAATCGTTCCTGCATAGTTCAGTGTCCAGAATGTCATAAATGTTATGTCAGCAAGTGGGAGTAACATTTGTTTATATTATATAAGATATAGATAAAAAATTTACTTTATTTAGCTCCTCACCTAAATTTATCCAAGATTTTCGGCTTGGGGAGTTCTGTCATACAAAGATATAAATATTACTGAGTCTATTTGCAATTGTCTGTGGAGAATAGAGGTTGTATGGGGAGGTTTACTGCAGAAACTGGACTACTGATAAGAATGACGAGTAGTCCGAATTGACAATTGATTGTATGTTATCTTGTATAAATTTATTTCCAATTAAATTATACAACAAGCCACAACAAAAATTATCTATTTGTTTGATAATTATATATGAAATATGGATTTAACACTTTAGAGCGTTATTTACAAATAATTAAAACTAACAATCAATTACATTCAAAAAAGACTTTGTAAAAATGATTTGATAAAAATTACTATTGGTAATTTTGCTCTCTAAACCACTTTATTATTTGCCAATGTGGAACATTAATAAATTCTTCTTGGATAAAGTCTTCATCTAATGGAGCTTTTATTTGATTCAATAGGTTGTCATCATGTACATATCCATTGACTGCTGCATCTGCTTGTTGGATATCAGTAGCATCAAAGAGAAATTCGAATATAGTTTCATTTGCTGAAAACGCTGTGGCTTTCCATAAAAAGCGCGGAAGTCTCTTAGTTAGAATCAATCTTTTTGTCTCATTATTAATTTCTTGTGAATTAAATAATTCAGTTTTATATTTGTTTATTGTGGTCAAATATATATCCCAAGTAAGGTTTTCTGGTAGATTTATAAAATTATTAGTTTGAAAAACTTTCAATATCCTATCAAAACCAAATACAACGTTAAAAATATAATTATAAGGTATTCTTATTTTATGATATAGAGGTATTATCACCTCAGAAGGAATAATAACTTGATTACTTTTTTTAGTTTCAATATCTAATATAGGGTAATCCTTATTAGGATTTTGGGGATCAACTTTTTCTAAATTAATTCCTATTTTTGAAAATGGCCCAACATTATCATCATGAGCATATAATTCATCTATTTTTGAAGATTCTAATAAGCAATTGTTCCAAGGATTAGCTTGAGAACATCCAAGACTATATCCAGTTAAAGTAATTGCATGTGCAGAATAAAGTTCCAACTCTTCTTTTCCTTTATTATATATATTAATGCACAATAATAGCGGAAGTCCAGAATTTATATATGCATAAACATGACCTTTCAATATTTGTTCATCTATTGCGGATATGATTAGGGGATCTAATTGGAATTGTTTAATGGCTTGAGCCATTTGATCAATTGTTAACCCGGGATTAGGTATTAACCTAGTCTGTGGAGGTCTATACTCGATTGTCTGTGTTGCGGTTGTAGTAATTTCCATTGGTGATGGAATATTATGTTGAAATAAAGTTCCAGTTCCTTGAAGTGTAGACCATAGTGCACTTGTGGCACAAGCTGAGACAACTGCATCTTGTTCTTGAAATGCTAATGAGTTGATATATAAATTTATACCAAACAAATTTATATCATATTTTCGTGTAACTGGATAATGCCTTCGAAATCCATCATGTGGATAAGTTGCTAAGCAAGTCCTTCCAATTATTGTTCTTGGAAGAGGTTTGATTACGCTAAAACCTTTATAAGAATTTTGTAATTGATGACTAGAAAAATCTTCGGAATCTCCAGATAAAACATCTTCGAATTTTTTTTCATCAAAGTTTATATTAAAGAAATGTAATCTTATGCATTTTTTTTCATATTCTTTAAAGCACCTAACATAATAGCCTGCATAGTCATCTAAAAAGTCTCTATCAATATATTCAAATTCAATGACAATAGTTTTTACATCCAAGAACTCGAGATAATTACATAAGCAATCAAATTGTTTTTTGTTCTCAATAACTTTTTTGGGCGTATTTATACTTAATATGTCACAAAGTAATGATTTTGAGTATTGTTCTACTCTGTATCCTTTATTCATAATAAATCTTACAAAAAAAGCGTCCTAAAAAAATCTTATCAGGACGCTTTTTAAGTTTAAACTTTAATTTTATACAATTTTCTTTCGAAAATTCTTTGGATCAACTTGACATGCAGACTCAAATTGTTCCATCAATCTCTGAACATTTTCTTTTGTTTCTTGAAGTTGTTTTTTTCCTTCTGGGGAATTAACCCAATCACTAATATTTTCCTTTTTATTTGCATTGTTCCCTTGAGAACCTTTTTTGTTTAATTTTCTTTTCTCCCCCATAATTCCTCCTTGTTTTGACAAAAATATATAATATTTTAGGAAGTTATAATAAAGACACCCTTTGAAATATATATTAATTTAGATTTATTTCTAGACAAGGTTTTTTATAAAAGTTTTATTAATCATTATAAGTTTGTAATTAAGCTGTCAAGCGTTCTTATAGTATAGTAAATTTATTTTAAATATATAGGAGATTCAATAACATATTCGGGGAAATTGAATATTACCTTGTAAATTCAGTAAGAATGGCACATTGTAAATCTTGATAGCTTCTAAAAGTCGAAAAAGAAAAGGAAGCCAGCGTTTAAGGTCAGTTTAAGATTCGTTACTTCCGTTATTAGATTGGCTGCTCCCTTCCTCGGAATGCCCAGACGAATTCTGGCCTCTTGGAGGATTGCTTCTGTCAATATTCCCTTGGTCAGGTTGATACCCATTTTCTAACGGTTGATATCCTTTAATAATAGGTTTGCTTCCATTTTTTTGATTACCGTTCTTATTTGACATTTTATAACTCCTATTCGTAGAATCTTATTGATTTAATATCTTTAGCGGAAACAAGTATACCTGAGGAGCGCTCTATCGGTTTTACGAATTGATGCCCATCAACCTCCCATTCTTCTTGTAGGTACAGTTGTTCATTAAAAGGGAATGATGATGCAAATGAATTTGTATCGTATATTCCACCGATTTTATTATTATCTATAAGTTCAATGATAATCCAATATGACATTTGTTTTCCGAAAATATAATCCCATGGTTTTGGTATTGGATGGCGAGAGTATTTTTTTAAAATGTTTGCATTTCGAAGATTCCAGTACCCAAAAGCCAAACCAATTGGGAAAATAAATAAGACCAAGAAAATGATAATCCCGTGCCAAGTAGGATGATTTGATGCCAAATTTAATTTGATGTCTAAGAGTAGCAACCAAGAAAATAGAGCATAATTTATACAGCTATAAGCTACCGCTTCAATAATCGATTGACTAGGATTACGCACTTCTCCTGGAACAAGTAAATCATATACCTTGAGAGCAATAAATCCAGGCACAAAGAAAGCTACAAACAATATGAGTTTGTCGGTATTCCAAATATCCATACATATCTTTCCAATCTTGATTCCTAACGTAACAAATCACCGAAGGCCAATAGTTGTAATTCTAAATAGCTCGAGCTTTTGGAGTCTAAGTTAATTTATTTTCTTAGTTTTATCATTAAATTCATCAAATATTTTAATTGGTATGATTTTTTTAATTTATTTTAAAGAAAATGTTAATCTTCGCATTCAATTAAGTTATATATAGACTGAAATGTTTTCATTATACATACTCTAAATATACTAGTTAAAAAATATATTAATACTCGATAATTATATTTGTCAACCGATAGAGTATTGATTGAAAAGTTAGTAGAAATTTAAAAATATAACAATTAAGCTATTTATTTGAAATTTTTATTGATTTAATTATATAACCATTAAAAGTACGATTATTTAGCGATTTTTTGAGATTTTAAATCATTATTTCAGAAATATTTAATCGGACACTTCTATAAAGATATGTAAAATAACCCAACTCACGTCCTATATAGTCTTTTGCTCAAACCTATTATAAAACCATGGAGTCGAGGTATTTGGCCCCGTAAATGTTAGCGATATTTTTTTATTGACTCTACCCATGACTTTCCGTAAAATAACCATTAAATGGAAAGATGATTCTTTTCAGGGTTTCAACAAAGGAGGCTAAGCCATGAAAAATAATGTTATTTCGTTACTCGAAAAGCGGAAAGTTGATAACAGCAATCTGGGAAGGGATAAAAATACTAATCTAAGACCCAGGGAGTACTTAGCCGAGCACGAAGTAGAAGACTTAATAAAAGGTGCCAAAATAAAGAGCAGGCATGGATACCGTGACAGTACCTTGATTTTGATTATGTTTAGCCACGGTTTACGTGCCGGGGAAGCCGTGAACCTGAAATGGTCCCAGGTGGATCTGAAGCAGGCAATACTTCACGTTCAAAGACTTAAAAATGGCACATCTAGTACCCATCCGCTAAGAGGTAGAGAAATAAGGGCTTTGAGAAAACTAAAAAAGGATTACCCGGAAACGGAATACGTATTTGTAACTGAAAGAAAAGGTCCATTAACAGTTAATAACGTTCAAAAAATATTATCAAGGGCAGGAAAAAATGCAGATTTTGATTTTAAAATCCATCCGCACATGTTACGCCATAGCACAGGATTCAAGCTAGCCAATGAAGGTCAGGATACAAGGGCTATTCAACTATATCTAGGGCATAAGAACATAACTCACACAGTAAGATATACAGAACTTAGCTCAAATCGTTTCCAGGGATTTTGGCAAGATTGATTTTGGTTATTCAAGGACAATAGTGCTCGGAGTTGTTTTTGTTGGGTAAAATTTTTTTGTAGCTTTCTTTAAATATAGTTATTCTAAAATATGTTTTTTCGATATTCGAAACAATGTTTTATTGCAACAAAATTTGATTCCAGATAATCATTAAACAAGCTTCCCAAAATTAGATTACGGCGATCGTAATTTTATCTGGCAATGCTAAAATTATTTTTACGTTAAACAAAATAGCATTCAGGCCAATTGGCTACGTTACTACTAGGTCGACCCCAAGCACTTAGTAACACCTTAGTAACACTTTTTTCGACCACTTAGTAACACATTCACCCCCTCCCCAACGACCTAGAAGTAACGTCTGGCTAATCGATATATTCGTCTAACTAAATTGTTTCGCATTGCAACACAGTATATTAAAATAGGG
>Ga0207714_1000634_pt1 | contig 23711 bp, 31 predicted proteins | sample PonA232FremontCA_2_FD_187270 | JGI IMG/M metagenome (GOLD analysis project Ga0207714, IMG submission 187270) | Marine sediment microbial community from Fremont, CA, USA - Pond A23 Sediment 2 (SPAdes) | ecosystem: Environmental > Aquatic > Marine > Unclassified | place: USA: Fremont, California...
TATCCACCTCGGTCCGTTCACCTTCGCTGTGGCTGCAATCTCCGGGTCAACGGGGGGCTTTCCGGATATCCACCTCGGTCCGTTCACCTTCGCTGTGGCTGCAATCTCCGGGTCAACGGGGGGCTTTCCGGATATCCACCTCGTGCCGAGAGATTCTGAGACTGTGCTGCCAGGCCCCAGTCCGTCTGAAAGAGAAGCTCGAAATCAGTCTCAGATCAACACGAGCAACGGCACGACGTGGACGCTGCTGAAACCGAGTAAGAGAAGCGCCGGGACCGGCGGGGCCGTGGCCCAGAGGACGGAGTAATCACCGGATGGAGCGCCAGTGTAGAGAGTCGCGAGCAGATCGACGAGGACGTACACTGTCGTCGAGAGCAGCGACAGCCCCAGCAGCGCCACACCGAACTCGGCCGTACCTGCCAGTCCGGCGACGACGGCGACCGGCACTACCACCGCGGCCTGGATCAACTCGCCGGCGGCGTGGAACCGCTCGACGTGATCGCCCGCCGGATCGTACTGTTCGTACACCGACCGGTAGCGGTCGAGATCCGCGGGAGAGACCCACTCCTCGCCGTCGTTGAGCGCCACGTACCGCGGGAAGTACGGATCGACGACCCTGATCGCCGCCTCCGGAACACCGACGATGTTCCGCCCGGCGTAGTAGTGGCCGTACTCGTGGATCCAGATGATGACCCAGACCGAGACGAGCGCCATCCCGAAGGCGAGAGGGAACCCGACCATGTCCGTCACTCGTGTCGGCACGGTCAAAGTCTCCACGTTTCCACCGAACGCGGCGGGTGACGCCGAGGTGGGTTCGGTCCCCGGACAGCGCAGAGCGTTGCCTAACAGGTTGGGTACAAGTGTTAGTAGGATAGGATGATACAGTACTGGTATGAGATCGGAAGCCGACGACAGTTCTCCCGTTCGTCGCACAGACACCGAAACAGACAGGAATGTGAGTTCCGGACCAGCGGCGGTGACACGGAGCTGGGATCCCGACGGGTCGCCGTTGATCCCGCTGATCGAGGCCGTCGCGGAGGCGACCGACCAGCGACCGGAGGGGATGGAGCCGCTCCACTCGGTCATCGATGTCGGCGCACTGGAGGGCATCCTGTCGGCAGACCAGCGGGGCGGGGAGCGGGAGATTACCTTCGAGTACGAGGACTGTACGGTTACAGTGAGTGACAACGGGCTGCTGACCGCCCACCCAGAGACCGACAGGTAAGCCGGCGACAGACACCAACAGTTATAGCCACGGGGCCGTCCCCATACGGTATGACGTCGTTCTCACACCGCGTCGAACAGGTCTCTATCAGCGGCATCCGCGAGGTGTTCGAAGCCGCTGGCGAAGACGCGATCAACCTCGGCCTCGGCCAGCCGGATTTCCCGACACCGGATCACGCCCGCGAGGCCGCCGTCGAGGCGATCAGCTCGGGGAAAGCCGACGCCTACACGTCGAACAAGGGGACGGAGCGTCTCAGGGAAGCCATCGCGGAGAAACACGGCCGCGACAACGACCTCGACGTCGATCCCGGAGATATCATCGCGACGGCCGGCGGCAGCGAAGCGTTGCACATCGCACTCGAAGCACACGTCGACCCCGGCGAGGAGGTCATCTTCCCCGACCCCGGGTTCGTCTCCTACGACGCCCTCACCCACATCGCCGGCGGCACGCCGAAGCCGGTCGGTCTCCGTGACGACCTCACACTCGATCCCGCGACCGTCGAGGACGCGATCACGGACGACACAGCGGTCTTCGTCGTCAACAGCCCCGCGAACCCGACCGGTGCCGTCCAGTCCCCCGAGGATATGCGCGAGTTCGCCCGGATCGCCGACGAACACGACGTGCTCTGTCTCTCCGACGAGGTGTACGAACACCAGGTCTTCGACGGCGACCACCGCTCGCCCGCGGAGTTCTCGACGACGGGCAACGTCGCCATCGTCAACGCCTGCTCGAAAGCCTACTCGATGACCGGGTGGCGGCTGGGCTGGATAACCGCCACGACCGACCGGATCGAACGGATGTTACGCGTCCACCAGTACGCCCAGGCCTGCACCAGCGCACCGGCCCAGTACGCCGGCGAGGCCGCACTCACGGGGCCACAGGACGTCGTCGAGGAGATGCGGTCGGCCTTCGAGCGGCGCCGGGACCGCCTGCTCGCGGGGTTCGAGGAGATGGGACTGGACTGTCCGCGCCCGTCGGGGGCGTTCTACGCGATGCCGGAGGTGCCCGAGGGGTGGGTCGACGAGGTGATCGACCGCGGTGTCGTGGTCGTCCCCGGCGAGGCTTTCGGTGAGAACGGTGCCGGCTACGCCCGGATCTCCTATGCGACCGATATCGAGACCCTGGAGGAAGCGATCGGGATCATGGCCGAAGCGACCGACGCCGTCCGGTAGACGCAGTCCGACAGACAAATACTGCTCGCAGCCAACTAGATCCCATGGATCAACTCGCACCCCAGCACGTCCCGGTCTACGAGACGGACAGGAGCCGCCGCCGGATCTGGACCGAGTGCGCAAAGCGCAGCCAGCCAGTGGTCGCGATCCGCGACGCGGAGCGTGGCTACATCGTCCGCTACGATATCCAGCATCTCGACGCTGAACTCCGCCCGGAGACGGTCAAGGCACTGCGTCAGCAGACCCGCGACCTCCGTCCCTATCCGACCGGCACCGACCCCATCTCGGAGTCGGAAGGTGTCGGCGGCGAAGCAGGGGCCGTTTCGGGGGACCTCCACGCAGACAGCGAGGATGCAGCCCGGGAACTCGCATCGCAGCTGTCGGCCTTCGTCTTCGATCGGACAAACTGGCAGTGACCGGCGTCGCAATCAGTATCAGACGAGGTCCTGGAAGGCAGTCTCGGGCTCGTCGAACCCCATCACAGTCTCGTCGAGCTCCGACTTGAGCGTTTCCGCCCGCTGTTCGATCTCCTCGAGTTTCGCCGACTCCTCGAGTTCGCGCGTGGGTTTCTCCTCCCTGAGCAGCCCGATTTTCGTGTTGAGTTCGAGGAACTCGTCGAACTGTTCGTCGTACTCCCTGGCTTCGAGCTGGCGTTCGATCGCACCGACGAGTTCGGCCTTGTCGACCGGCTTCTGGAGGTAATCCTCGAAGGGCATGTCGACGATATCGAAATCCGGGTCGACGGCGGTCACCATGATCACCCGGCAGTCGATGCCGCGGGCCCGGATCTCGTCGAGCACTTCGTCGCCGGAAACAGACGGCATACGTCGGTCCAGTAAGGCGACATCGACACCCGAATGGGCCTCTTCGATCGCCTCTTCGCCGCCGTAGGCCGTCACCACGTTGTACTCCGTTTCGAGCTGTGCAGTGTATGCATCCGCCACTGCAGTTTCGTCGTCGACGACGAGGACTGTTGTATCCGTCTCTACGACCATACGGATACCTGCCTCTCTAACGTATTGTATCTACTGCCCAATTATCATCTATGAAATCCTAACCGTGACAAAACGACTACTCTGGACCCAACACGTCGTCTACGATGGCCTGTTCGAGGTTTTCGAGCTCCGAGTCGATATTACGTTTGAAAAAGGATTCGACGCCCGGGAGCCGTCCCTCGACGGTGAAGGTGTTGTGGAGCTCGGTCCCGCCGTCGGTCGCGATCAGTTCGTGTTCGCCGACGACCCGGAACGCCTTCGACGTCCCGACAAACTCGACGTACTCGGGGGGCGTGCGGGCGCGTTCCTGGGTTTCGATCTGGAAGGTCCGGTCAGTGAGCGGGAGCGGGAGTGCGACGTGCCAGATCGCCGCACCGTCTTCCAGGAGTTCGAAATCTTTGACGACACTGATCGGTCTGGCCCGTTTCTCCGAATCGTCGATAAACTCCCAGACCCGCTCCCGCGGGGCCGGTATCTCGACGACTCGCTCTGCGCGAACGACCATACTACCGGTTACGGGAGCCACAGTAAAAACGTCTAGCTACGTGTCACACGCCACGTCGTCGAGCGAGCCCGGCCCCACTTCTCGATTTCGACGTCGTCCGACTCCTCGTCGAGTTTCGGGAGGCGCGCGCCGACCTGTTTCGACGAGAGTCCCAACTGTTCAGCGATCGTTTTCGAGCGCACGTACTCCTCACCCCGGGAGACAGTTTCCCGGAGGTGGTCCAGGATCTTCCGGTCAACCTCGCCGAGTTCGGTCATCAGTGGCTAGTTGGCGCGCGAGCGTCTTAACCGTTTTTTTCCGTCGCCTACCGGTAGATGTGGACCGCCGCGACGGCGACACCGCTGGCGAGAAACGCCACGGCCAGAAATACACCCGAGAGGATCTGGAGCGAGTCGTCTCCACCGCTGATCTCTGACTGGTAGGCGCTCGCCGCCGTCGCGAGCGCTGCGAGCGCGGTGATCACCCCGAAAACCACAACGAGCCCTTTGCCCATGTCGGATGTCTCGGTCGTCCCGGCCATACGCCACTGTTCTGAAGGTCGGTACTTAATTCACTCGATCGTGATGTGTTCGGACTCCTCGTTGAGCGCCAGGTTGGTCGCGATTTCGGCGTTCCGGACCGCGTACTGCGCTGTCTGGTCGAGGCTGACCAGCACCTCACGGATCTGCAGGAGCTGTTCGTTTTGCATCTCCGGCAGATCCGCGAGAATCTCCTGTTCGAGCGAACTGATCTCCGCGAACCGCTTGCGGACCGTGATCGCGGTGTCGTAATCACGTTCGACCGCCGCCTCGACGGCGAGTTCGGTGATCTCGTTGACCTGATCGGTGAACTCCCTGATGCGCCGCATCGTCCCCTGCTCGACGTTCAGCGCGTGGCCCTCCGCTTCGAGCGCAATCTCGGCGATATCCTCCGCGTTGTCCGCTGTCAGTTCCAGGTTCTTCGCGATCGAGCGGTAGCCGATCAGCGGGAAGCCGTCGGTCAGGCCCACCGACCGGGCCAGGTTCGGGTTCTGGTAGGAGGTGAAGATCAGTCGCAACAACAGCACGAAGATCTTGTTCGCCTGGCGCTCCCGGTTGAGCGCGCGCTGGGCGAGATCCGGGTTGCTGTGTGCGAGTGATTTGATCGCCTCGTTGCGCATCGTCGATCCTGTCGATTCGAGCCGTTCGAGGAGGTTGTTCAGCGTGAAGTCCTCGGGGTCGACCGAACAGCGGATCGCGATATTGTCCGGCGTCTCCTCGACGACACCCAGCCCCATCAGCTGTGTCTCCGCGTTGTACACCGCGTTTATGTGCGCACTCTGTAACGTCTCGCCCTCGTCTGCCCGGACGTGGATGATGCGCCGTCCGAGCACGTACTGTGAGACGATGGCGCGCTCGACGGCCGCCGCGTCGAGCCCACTCGCGTTGATGACGGCCTCGCTTTCCTCGGACTGGACGGACTCCGGCATCACTGTCAGCGTCCCCTTTCCACCCATCCGTAGCGATACCTCGTCGCCTTTCTCTACGTCGTACTCCTGTGCCCACTCGGCCGGCAGGGTCATCGCCAGTGTCGATGGCCCCAGCCGCTGGACTTTCCGCGTTTCCATATGTACCTTTCATACTCTTCCTTACCTTAACCTTATCCATACGTCCTTTATTATTGATCAGGATATACATACAGTGCACGTGAACACGACCCACGGCACCAACCGCCAGTATGGAAACTGCTCCAGCTACCAGCGTGGGAACCGCTCAAACGATCTCCATCAACCGGCTCTCGAACCGGCCGACGCGGACTCGCTGCCAGCCACGGAGCGCGTCGTCGAGGTTCGGATCGCCCGTGTCCACACGGAGGGCACCGATACCGTCGAGTTTCCGGCGGGAAGCGACGATCTCGATCTCGGCGTTGCGGATCACCTCGGGTGAGAGCTGCTGGTTCCCCCGGCCGAAGACGAACCCCTGGCCGCCGATCGGTGAGACGACGACGACGTTGCGGTCCCCGAACGCGGCGAGGATATCGGACTCGGCGCCGTCCGTGACGAGTACCTCACCGTCGCGGTAGACGTCCACCCCGAGCGCCGTCCCCTCGAAGCCGAGTGTCTGTTTGATCGTCCCGAGGGTCCCGCCCGGACCGAGGACGTAGGTGACGCCGGCCTCGACCTCGTCGGCGAACCCCTCGGCGAGGCCCTCGACCGTGCCGCTGCTGAGTTGCTTGCTGCCCTGGCGCTGTGGCGCGACCGGCACCGTCGCGAGCGCGACCAGTTCGGTGTGGACCTCGCCCTCGCGGTACTCGTCTTCGTCGATGTCGTTGACCTCCGCGCGCTCCGTCGAATCGAAGGAGACGGCGATGTGTGCCGCCGCGTCCGGTGTCACGGAAAACACGGAGGAGTACACCTTGACACCCGCCGGCACGCCCAGGATCGGACAGTCGGAGCCTTCCGCAGCGAGGGTCTCCGCGACATCGGCGGCAGTGCCGTCGCCGCCGACGAAGAGAACGAGATCCGGGTCGTGCTCCAGGAAGGCACGGACCGCGTCGCGGGTGTCCCCGGCAGTGGTCTCCGTGGCGGCGGGTTCGCCGACGACGGTCGGCTCGAAGCCGGCTTCCCGGGCCAGGGCGGCTCCCATCGGTTCGCCGTAGCTCAGAAGCGAGAACTCGCCCCCGATGTCGGCGAGTTCGCGCAGCATCTCGGCCGCACGGTCCGGCGCGCGCCGCTTTGCCCCCCGTCGCCGTGCCTCCTCGACTTTCCCGTCAGTCCCCTTCAGTCCGACACGGCCGCCCATCCCCGCGATGGGGTTGACCACGAACGCGAGTCGACGCATCACCCACCCTATGTCGGAGTGTGACAAAAACGAACCGGAACGACTTAGAAGGCAGCACTACCAGTGGCGTTCATGTACACGCCACTCGAAGCGACACAGGTCGGGGTCGGCGCGGGTCCTGTCGAACTGGCCGCACTGGCGGTCCTTCTGGGCGGGATCGTGCTGGCCCTGCTGTGGACCTGGTCGCTTACGTCCTGAGGCCTCTCATACTGCCGGCTGTATCAGTCCGCGGGCGTTTCGACGCGGTCGCGAAGCCAACGTGTCGCCTCCTCGACGGCTGTTTCGTCGGTACTCTCGATCCGGAGCCGGACGTTCGTGCCAGGGTAGCTCCCGACGGAGACGTCGAAACGGTCCTGGACCGCCTGAATCCGCTCGAGCAGTTCGCTCTCCGGTTCGGCCGCTCTGACGACCGCCCGGTACCGTCTCTCGCCGCCGAAATTGTGGGCGATCAGTCCGAACATGCCGCGCATCTCCGCCGGGAGACCCGGCAGAACGTAGACGTTGCCGATCGTACAGCCGGGCGCGACGCCCTCGGGGTTGCGCAGGAACTGGGCCGCCTTCGGGATGTGTGTCGTTCCCGGTGCGAGCTCCGCCGCGGCGTAGCCGCCGTCCTCGGTCAGCCAGCGCTCGACGGCCTCGTCGGCAGCCAGTTCGGTCCCGAAGGCGGCTGCGACGGCCTCCATCGTCACGTCGTCGTGTGTCGGGCCGAGTCCGCCGGTGACGACGACGGCGTCGTACTCGGCCTGGTACTCGTTGACGACGCGAGCGATCTCCCCGACGTCGTCCGGGACGACAGTCATCCGCGCGACGGTCGCGCCGGTGTCGTGGATCTGCTCGCCGAGCCAGGCCGCGTTCGTGTTGACCGTATCCCCCGACAGTATTTCGTCACCGACGGTAATCAGCGCAACTCGCATACCGCCAGTTACGCTCCGGTGGTACAAAGCCTCACGGTCTGCTACCGCATTCCGGGCGGCGGTCCGTCGTCACCGAAGTCGTCGTCCTGTTCGACGTCGAGCCCGACCTCCTCGCGTTTGCGCTTCGCCCGGCGGATCTGCCGGTAGTAGTAGGTGAAACCACCGATACCCAGCGAGACGGCCAGGGCGACGAGCCCGCCGAAGAGGTACAGATCGCGGACGAGATAGTATCTGATCGAGAGATCGTCCCCTGCCTCGATGTCCTCCCAGTACAGGGTCATCTGGTCGTTCTCGAGGGTCCGCTCGTCGGTGCTCGGTGTCACCCGCGAGAGCAACGGGATCCCGACCCGTGCGCTCTGTGGCATGTAGACCAGGTGGTCGCCGTCGACGAACGTCGGCGTCGACCAGCTTTTCCCGTTTCTCGGGGCGGTGTACGCGACTGTGCCGTTCTCGGCGGGGAGTTCGATCGTCGTCTTGTCCGAGCCGGCACTGGCCGTGAGCCCCGGGTGTGTCGCGTTCACCACGGTGCCGTTCGGGAACTGGTACTGCAGGGCCTTGATGCCGACGGACTGGTCGCCACGGATCGCACTCTCCGTGTTGATCTCCAGTGTCTCCCGACCTCCGACGTCCATCACGGCGGTGTAGGAGTCGGAGGAGACGTCGAGATCGAACGTCGCCGTCGCGTTCGAGTCCCATCGGTACTCCTGGTCTTTCAGCAGGTCGTCGTCGCTGATGCCGCCGCCGAAGATGCCACAGCCCGACAGGAACACAGCCGCGACGAGTGCGAGCAACGCGAGCCGTTTTCGGTGCATAGTTAGACGACACAGAGCAGTTCCGAGGGGAGGTACTCGCCGATCTCGGCGAGCAGTCCCGGCGGATCGGTCCCTTCCACACAGATGATACTCTGTTCGAGGAGCCCCAGTCGCTCGACGGTGACGATATCCGCCGCGTGGCCGGCCCGGTTGACCGTCGCCCGGACCTCCGCGCGGGTGGCGCTGTTGACGTTTACCCGCCCAGTGCCCCGGCGCCAGTCGTACAGCCGGTCGATCTGGGAGTCGGCCAGCCGCGGCGGATCGTCGTAGACGAAACGCAGCGGCATGTGCTGGACGAGGCCGAAGCGGGTGCGGATCGACTCGGGGTCGCCCTGTCCCAGCCCGAGTTCGTCACGGCCGATCCGGACCTCGCGGCCGGCATCGAGGGTGATCGCCGTCTCGTCCCAGGATTCGAGCGTGCCGACGTACTCCTCGCCGGGCTCGAGTGTCTCCGGGATCGCCCCCCACTGTTCGCGCAGGAGGTTCGAGCCGGCGGTCTCGTCGGGGCCGTCGAGTCGAACGACCGGGAAGTCGTCGTCCCGGAGTTCGATCGAAACCTCGACGTCGAGCTCGCCGACGTCGTTGTCGATCATCGACTGCAGCGACTGGAGCGACCGGTCGCGTGCATCGCCCTCGACGTACAGTTTCGTCGCGAGTACGACCATTAGACCTCTATTTCGGCCGTTTCGGTGCCGAGTTCCTCCCGCAGTTTTTCGAGCCGGTCTTCCATCGATTCGACGAGCCGGGTGTTCTCCATCGCATCGACCTCGCTGCCACACTCCGGACACTGGAAGCCAAACTCCATGGCCTCGCCGAACTCGAAGCGGATCCCACAGCGCTCACAGAGGTAGAACTCGTTTTCCAGTTCGTACTCGTAGCGGTCTTCCAGCGCCGCGAGGAGCCGGTGCATCTCCGCTTCGAGCTGTTCGGGGATCTCCTCGTACTCGAAAGTCCAGAGGTAGGTGAGCCACCCCGAGTCCTCGTCGCGGAGCCGCCGGTAGCTCGCCAGGTCGTTCTCGTAGAGGATAAACAGTGCCCGGCGAACGTCGTTGAGTTCGAGCCCGAGTTCCTCGGCCAGTTCCTCGTCAGTCACCTCGCCGTCTGGCGGTGCCGCCGCGACTGGCATCCCCTTCGGACCGACGAGTTCGTGGAGGTACTTCTGAATGACCGGATCCTCGAGCAGTTCCTCAAAAGCCATTACTCAAACCTGGGGCAGTCTCCCGGTTAAAACCATCGGATGACGCAGTTCGGTCGCCGTTGTACGCCGGTATGGCGGTGAACAGCTACCGGTCCTCGACGCGTTTGCCCGTCTCTTTCGGGACGACGACGCTGTCCGCATCCTCCCACTCCCGGTCGAGTTCCTCACCCTCGAACAGTCGGTCGAGAAAGACAGCCAGCGAGGCGACCTCCGAGTGGGGCTGGTTGGTGACGCCGACGTTGTACCCCGCGGCCTCGTAGACGTCGAACGGGACCTTTTCGGCGCCGACGACCACCAGCAGCGGGTCGCCCTTTCGATGTCGGTCGCGGATCTCGCCCTCGACGTCCTGGATCGGCAGCCCGTACATCGTGAGGTGGACGATGGGGCCCGTCCACTCCTCGATGACACCGAGCGGATCGGACGTTTCCGACACCTCGAACGGGCCGCCGAAGCGGGCGGTGATGTCCCTGACGGTCGCACAGCTCTGGGAGGCGTCGGCAATGATGGCCCTGTCGGCACCGAGCGCACGTGCGGTCAGCCCGACGTGTGTCGTCATCCGCTCATCGCGCCCGGGTCGGTGTCCCATCCGGAGGACGACTACGTCCGTGTCTTCCTGCATGATAGCCCTGCTGGCCCCTAGCGTAATGCGGCGTCGATCTCAGCGAAGAGATTCCCCTCGACGAGTTCCCCGTCGAGGACGAACGACGGCGTGCCGGAGACGCCGTACTCTTCCCCCCGGTTTTTGTCACCCGACAGGATATCGTCGTGTCGTCGCTCCTCCGCGGCGGCCTGGATCGTCTCGCTGTCGAGGTCGAGGTTGGACGCGATATCGCCGAAGATCTCTGGCGCACCGGTACCGACGTCGTTCTGTCGGACGAACAGCTGGGATTTGTACTCCCAGAACGCCTCGTCGCCGTGTTCGCGGTACGCCTCCCGGGCCGCGTTTGCCGCCTGCCAGGACTGGTCGTCGAGAAAGGGGAAATCACGGTGTTCGTACCGGATCAGCCCGGGTTCGAGATACCGTTCGGCCACGGCGGGCAGATCCTGGAGGTTGTAGCTCCGGCAGTGCGGACAGGAGAAATCCTCGTACACTTCGAGGGTGACGTCGGCGTCGGGATCGCCGCGAACGGGCGGATCGTCTGTGAGGGTCGGGTCGGCGCTGGACCCACCACCACCGGCGATACAGCCGGCGAGTGCGACCGTCCCTGCCCCGGCAGCGCCGAGGAATGCCCGTCGCGAGACGACTCTGTACTCGCGTCCGTTTCGGTCCATATCCGGCGTTAGGTCTCAATCGTATTTATGCGGTGGCATTTCAGGCGTTCGAGAGTTTCGCGCCGTCGACTTTCTTCTTCTCGCCGGCGGCGGTTTCGACGAGAAGCGCCGGCCCGTCGTACCGCATCTCGACGACGTCGTACACCTCCTCGACGCTGCCAGCCTTGACGCGTGCCAACCCCTGTTCGTCGATCTCGATGAACGTCTTCGGGGCTTTCTGGCTCCCGAGCTGGACTTCCTTCCCGTCGATTTCGACCTCCTTCCCCTTGCGACGGCCCCAGGCGAAGACACACCGGAACTGGGTGCGTGACTCGTCGGCCCGGTCGTGGTCGATCCGCATCTGCTTGTCGAAATCGAAGCGGTGGTGACTGACCCACTTCCGGAACAGCGTGTCGTCGAAGCGCTTGCTGGTAGTCCCGCTGGCCGCCTGCCGACTCCACAGCAGGTGTTTCTTCGACGGCCGGCCTCTGAAGCTCCCGATTTTCACACCTCCCTCTCTGCAGTGGAGAAATATAAAGCCTGCAGACGTCCGCGAAACGCCGGCTTTTAGTCCGGATATCCCCGAGTGACCCACAGATGGCGCGGTACCACATCGAGACCTACGGGTGTACGTCGAACAGGGGAGAGAGCCGCCAGATCGAGCGCGCGCTCCGCGACGGCGGCCACCACCCCGTCGACGAACCGGCCGAAGCCGACGTGGCGATCCTCAACACCTGCACGGTCGTCGAGAAGACCGAGCATAACATGCTCCGCCGGGCGGCCGAACTCGACGAGCAGACGCCCGCGGATCTGGTTATCACCGGCTGTATGGCCCTCGCGCAGGGCGATGCCTTCCGCGAGGCCGGCATCGACGCCGAGATCCTCCACTGGGACGAGGTTCCCGAACACGTCCGCAACGGCGAGTGCCCGACGACCACGCCCGACGCCGAACCGATCGTCGACGGCGTCGTCGGGATTTTGCCGATCGCGCGTGGCTGTATGAGCGACTGCTCGTACTGTATCACGAAGCAAGCGACCGGCCGGATCGACTCCCCACCGGTAAAGGAGAACGTCCGGAAAGCCCGCGCCCTGGTTCACGCCGGCGCCAAGGAACTGCGCATCACGGGCCAGGACACCGGCGTCTACGGCTGGGACCGCAACAGCGGCGAGAGCCTGCTGCCGGAGCTACTCGAACGGATCTGTGCGGAAATCGACGGCGACTTTCGCGTGCGCGTCGGGATGGCCAACCCGAAAGGCATCCACGGCGTTCGGGAGGAACTCGCCGAAGTGTTCGCCGAGCAGGAGAAGCTGTACAACTTCCTGCACGCGCCCGTCCAGTCGGGAAGTTCGGAGTTGCTCGCGGACATGCGCCGCCAGCACGACGTCTCCGAGTACGTCGACGTCGTCGAGACATTCGACGAGGCGCTCGATTACTGGACGCTGTCGACGGATTTTATCGTCGGCTTCCCGACCGAGACCGACCGGGACCACCAGCAGTCACTCGCCTTGCTCCGTGAGACCCGGCCCGAGAAGATCAACGTCACTCGCTTCTCGAAGCGGCCCGGCACCGACGCTGCGGCGATGAAAGGTCTCGGCGGACAGATCAAGAAAGACCGCTCCTCGGAGATGACAGAGCTGAAGATGGATGTCGTCGGCGAGGCCTACGAATCCATGGTCGGCACCGATCGCGAGGTGTTGCTGGTCGAGGACGGCACCGACGACAGCCTGGTCGGCTACGACAGCGCCTACCGCCAGGTCGCGGTGCCGGGTGCCGAACACCACGCCGACCTGGGCGAAACCGTCACCTGCGAAATCACCGGACAGAACACGGTGTACGCGCTCGGGGAACTGGTCTAGTCGGTCGATGCTGATCGGTCGTTTGTGTCCGGAGTAGCCCCCGCAGCGTCCCCCGTTTCGATCACTGTAGTCGGCAAGGTGAGCACACCACGGGTCCCACTCTGGTCGGTCTCGAAAGATATCTCGCCACCGAGTCGGTCAGCGCTCCACTTGATCAACCAGAGGCCGAGACCGCTACCGTGTTCGAGAGCCGTCTCCTCGCCGGTTTCGAGCACCTGGAGTTCGTGATCCGGAATCCCCGGCCCGTCGTCAGCGACAGCGATACTGAGACCGTCTCGCTCCTGCTCGACCGTGATTTCGACGGTTTCGGTCGCTGTGTGTTCGATAGCGTTTTCGAGGAGTTGGCCGACGACCGCCCGAAGGAGTGCCCCGTTCGTCCGGATCCGGCGAGAGACAGTGATCCAGCCCCAGCAGCCAGCGATCCGAGGACGGGCCAGGCCAGAAGATCTATCGGACTCACAGAAGCCTCTTGACTCTACGTGACCGGACTCACTTTACTGTTCGGTCCCGGGCGACGCCAACCTGATCTGGCCGTCACTCGCGGGCGGCGGAGTCAGTCCGTTCCTCGCCGGTGGCAGACGTTGGATCGTCCGACCCGACAGCGACGCCGTTGTCGCTGTACCGTTCGGTCAGATCCTCGACGAGGTCGTCGTCTTTCCACTCCCCGGCCTCTTTCGGATCGACGTGGACGAACACGTCGTCGATCTCCGGAAGGTCGGCGATCGAGTCGACGACATCGGATTCGATCCGGTGGGCCTCGAGGAGCGTCCGGTCGCCCTCGACCTCGATGTGGAGGCTCACGTCGATCTCCGGACCGACGTAGTGGGCGACGACGTCGTGTGCACCCTCGACCTCGGGATGGGAGAGCGCCCGTTCCAGGATCTCGCCGCGGAGTTTCTCGGGCGGTGCGGCACCGACGAGATAGTCGAGGTTGTCTCGGACGACCTCGACACCCGAGTAGAGGACCGCGACACCGACGAAAATCGCAGCGAGTGGGTCGAGGACGGGATAGCCCGAAACGGCACCGATGACGCCGGCCAGCGCGGCGAGCGACGCGAGGATATCGTTCCTGTTGTCGATCGCCGTCGCCTGCAACGCCGGGGAGTTGTGGCTCGTCCCGACGGAGAGACAGTACCAGTAGAGCCCGTACTTGACCACAGCACTGACCGAGAGGACGGCGACGGCCGACGGGCCGCTGGCGACCTGAATCTCACCGGAGAGCAGGGAGCGGGCGGACTGCCAGATGACGATCCCACCGACGGCGAAGATACCCAGAGCGATAAACAACGAGACGAACGGTTCGATGCGTTCGTGCCCGTGTGGGTGTTCGAAATCCGGGGGTTTGGTCGTCAGGTACAACCCCCCGACGATGACCAGGCTGTACCCCAGATCGGAGAGGCTGTTGACCGCCTCGGAGCCGACAGCCAGACTCCCGCTTTCGAGGTAGATGACGCCTTTCGCGAGCGCGAGCAGTGCGTTCGCTACGAGGATGAGCAGTCCCACGCGGCGTAACGCACTCCGGCGCGACATTGCCTGCCCGTAGATGGCCGACGATAATGGGCGTTTGGACCGAACGGCTTACTGTCCCCCGTAGCGTAGCTCCGACTGGCAGAGGGAGACCGGCTCCCGTGCCCCGGCCCGCGGTGCCAGTCGGCACCACGCGAGGGGCATGAGGAAAGTCCCCCCACCAGTCGGGCAGGTGACCGGGTGCAAACCCGGGGTGGGAGACTGCCGGCTCTGGAACAGAAACGACACCACTCTCCCCGACCGATGAGGTGCGCGAACCCCGCGCGAAAGGCGCGAGCCGACGAAGCAACGGGGAGTGAACCCACCGAGGGCGGCGTGGCCTCGCCACGCCACTGCGACCGGCACGGGCCGTGCGCAGTCGACGGGAGAGAACGGATGGAACGGCGAATCCTCACCGGTGCAAGTCCGGACCGAAAAGGTAGCCCGGCGGATGGTTCGGATGCTCAGCCGAATGCCGCATAACAGAAGGGGGCTTACTCCCCTCAGCCACTACTGCTCCCGAGCGGCCGCCGGAATACTCGCGTGGCAACTGCTAACACGTTCGGCCGCGTTGGACATACTATGTCAGAACAGCCGATGACGCGGTTTCCGGTGCCGGATACCGAATCACTCCCGGACGACATCCAGGAGCGGATGGCAGCCGAAGAGGAGCGTGCGGGATTTCTCCCCAACGTCTTCCCCGCCTTCGCGTACCGTCCACACCAGTTCCGGGCGTTTTTCGACTACTACGACGCGCTGGTCGACCACTCCCCGCTCGCACGGGAGGAACTGGAGATGATCATCGTCGCGGTCAGCGGGGCGAACGACTGTCTCTACTGTGTGGTGGCACACGGGGCACTCTGTCGGCTCTACGCCGAGGATCCACACCTCGCGGAGCAGTTGGCGACCAACCACCGCACCGCGGATATCGACGACGCCCACCGCGCGATGTGTGACGTGGCAGTGAAACTGACGGAGGTGCCCGAAGCGGTCGGAGCGGAGGACTTGGACCGACTCCGTGACCACGGCTTCACCGGGACCGAGATCTGGGATATCGGGAGTACAGCCGCGCTGTTCAACCTCTCGAACCGGATGGCTCACCTGGCAAACATGCGCCCCAACGGGGAGTTTTACGATCTCGGCCGCGGGGATTGACCGTTTCCGGCCGGGATCGTGGGGGAGCCCAAAACGACCGTGAGGTTCAGGTGTGTGCAAATCCGCCGTCGACGATGATGCGCTCGCCGTTGACATAAGAACTCAGGTCGCTGGCGAGAAAGAGCGCGACGTTCGCGACGTCTTGCGGTTCGCCGAACCGACCGGCCGGGATCGCCTCCAGCAACATCGCTTGGATCCGCTGGCCCTCCTCACCCTCACCCATGGGCGAGTCCTCGAGCATCTGCGTCTCGGTCCAGCCGGGGTTGATACAGTTGACACGGATCCCGTCGTCGCCGAAGCGGTCGGCCAGCGCGTACGTGAGTTGCTGGACGCCCGCTTTCGACGGGCCGTACCGCGTCATGTCGTCGCCAGTCCGGACCGCCGCCAGGCTGGCCATATTGATGATCGTCCCGCCGGAGCCGCTGTCCGATGAGGCGCCCCTCGCCGCACTCGACTCCCCGCCGTCCTCGATCAGGTGTGCCCCCGCGACCTGTGCGCCGAAAAACGTTCCTTTGAGGTTGATGTCCATGAGCCGGTCGTAATCCTCCTCGGTAACCTCCATGAAGTCGATGACATTGTGAATACCGGCGTTGTTGACCCAGACCGAGAGGCCACCGAACTCCTCGGCTGCAGTGGCTGCGGCTTCCAGATCCGACCGGTCGGTGACGTCACAGTCGACGTATGTGGCATCGCTGTCGGTCTCGGTGACGATGCGTTCGTGTGTCGGCGCGCCGCTTTCGCGTGGTTCTTCCCGGACGTCCGCGACGACGACGTCGGCCCCGTGCTCGGCGAAAGTCAGCGAGATTGCTCGCCCCAGCCCGCTTGCCGCCCCCGTCACGACCGCCGTCTCGCCGTCCAGCAGTCCGTTCATTTCGCCACCTCGCTACCGTGCGTATTCGTACTGAATTCTGTCATATGTGACACGGTATCAGGAACCAGGTATAGAGGCATAAATCCCCCAGTATCTCCGGGAAGAACGGTTGAGTAGGTGGATAACGGTCCACCGGTGGGAACCCAGTCCGTTCGTTGTGTAATCTGATAATTTAAGTGTGGTGACGACCGATACAGGAACAGATGCCGTCACAGTCACCGAACGAGTTCGTCGTCACGTCCTCGGTGCGGACGGAGATCGTACTTCAGTTGGCAGAGCGGACGACGCCGACCGATGCGCTGCTGACCGGGATCGAGGCGAGCGACTCGGCGATTTACGCCGCGCTGTCGACGCTCAGAGAGCGTAGGCTGGTCACCGAGAGCGACGAGGGATGGGAACTCACCGCGCACGGCCACCTCGTCGCCGACAGCGTCGCAGCCTGGCAGTCCTCGGAGGCGTTTCTTGCAGCGGACCCGGCCTTCTGGAAGGACCACCGGATCGACGTCATCCCGCCGGCGTTCCGTCGCCGACTCCCGGAGGTCGACGAGTACGAGATCGTCCGCGACGCGCCCGAGGAGCCGAACCGGAGCGAGGATGTCGCGATCAGTGCGATGGAGTCGGTCGACTACTGTGACATCACGACGCCATACTACTCGCGACGCCACCAGGCGGCCGTCCCGAGGCACCCGGAGACGCGGATGCTGGTGACCCGGGAAGCGACCGACGTCGCCGTCAAGCGGTACAGGGACGGTTATCGCGAGGACCTCGACGACCTGGACCCGGCCGTCCTCCGACTGACTGACTGCCAGTTCGCGTCGGTCGTCACCGACGACACACTGGTGTTCGAACTCCCCACGCTCACCGACGGGACAACGGACCGGCAGAGCGACGCGACGTACCCGTCCGAACGCGGATCAGTGGCGGGCACCACCGCCATGTTCGTCTCGGAGACCGAGTCGGCGGTCCGGTGGGGACTGGACCTGTTCGAGGCGCTCTGGGCGGATTCGGAGCCGATCGGGCCGTACATCGAACGCCAGTTCCCCGAACTGTGGGAGTGAGCCCGTCGACAGCCGCCGAACTGTCTTGTGGTTCACCGGATGGTTTCGATCCCGCCCGGACACTACTCCTCGGGCTCCGGCCGTCTGCGGTCGCGTTGGTCGGCCAGCAGTTCCTTGATGGCCGTTCCGGGACCACCCTCGATGGGCCAGCCCTGCTGTCGCCAGACGGGCGGCTCGGGCTCGAAGTCGGGACAGGACGAGCCGCACTGGCTCGGCGTCTGCGTGCACGCCTTCGCCCGGCAGTACGGGCGAGCGACGGGCGCAGTGGGTTCGAGTTCGAAGTGGCGGCAGTCGGGTCGCATCGTCTGCACGTACGAGCGCCAGCCACGCTCGTAGGCCCGCTCCGCGATCTCGCGGCGCTTGTCGGCCTTCCACCCGCCCTCGGCGTACTCGAACCGGCAGGCAGAGGCGTCGTGGCTCCCACCCTCCGGCCGGTCGAGGATCCGGGTGCCGGCCTCCCCGGGCGTCAGCGAGCGGGGTTGCCACCTGACCGACACCGCGTTCGGCCCCCGCTCCCCGCGGTCGACGGTCAGGATTCCAGCCTCGACCGGGACGTCCTCGAAGAGGACCGGTTCGACTCGCTCCCCGGTCGCCGCCGTTGCGATCCAGACCTCGTCCGCCAGCCCCAGCGCGACGTCGCGCTCGATCTGTCCGACGAGGTCGCGGGCCGCGCTGGCGTCGAGATCCGGTTTGTTCTCGATGGCGACGATCCGCTCGACCCACGCCGGATACCGCTGGCGCCGCCGGAGCTGGATCCGGTTGCCCACCCGTCGCCGGTCGATCAGGGCGCGGTCGGCCGCCCGGTGGACCGCCTCGCGGACGTACTGCCAGGGGTAGCCCGGATGGGGTAACGCCTCCCGGTACCACTGCCACTCCGCTGGAGCGTGACGGACGACGTGGAGCAGATCCGAGTCGAGCCGTTCACTGCCGAACCGGGCGCGCTGGCGGAGTCCGTCCGGGTCACACTCGATGACGAGCGTGTCGAAGCGGCGGTGTTTGGTGCCGAGCTGGCGTGCGACGAGGACCGGTCGCTCCCGGCGTCCCGCCGGCGGCCAGTGTGCTTCGGCCCACTGGCAGAGCTGCAGTTCGAAGCCGAATTCAGCGCCCACGTCCGCGAAGCAGTGCGCCGGCGGGTTTGAAGCTGTCGCCGGTCGGTCCACTCTTTGGCACGGAGCCCGACTGCCGGGTATGGGAGAGATCGATCCCGAAGAGCTGTTCCCGAACAGCCGCACAGTCGACGCCGTCGCCGCCGGCGAGATGAGCCAGATCCACCGCGGCCAGCGCTACGCCGAGGAGGGCGACACCTTCGAACTCGACGGCGACACCTTCGAGATCGTCGACGTGACCGAGCGGACGCTCGGCGACATGACCGACGAGGACGCACGCCAGGAGTAGGCAGTCACCGGCCACCCACTGTCGACGGTTATACCCACCAGTATTAGGTAGGGGCCGCCCGGAGCCCACCGTATGGGAACGGAGGAACTCGACTCGCTCATCGCGGAACTCGAAGCGCAGGCCGAGACGGACCGACCGTCCGCGCAGACGCCCGATATCGGGATCATCATGGGGTCGGATTCCGACCTCGACGTGATGGCCGGCTCGGAGACCGGGCGGCCCGGGGCCTACGATATGCTGACTGATCTCGGCTTCGAGGAACAGACAGAGTACGACGACCCACCGGACTCCAGGTTCACCTTCGAGACGTTCGTCGTCTCCGCACACCGGACCCCGGAACTGATGTACGCCTACGCGGAGACCGCAGCGGACCGAGGGATCGACGTGATCATCGCCGGAGCGGGCGGCAAGAGCGCCGATCTCCCGAACATGACCGCCTCGATCGCCTATCCGCTGCCCGTGATCGGTGTGCCAGTCCAGGAGAAATCGCTCCAGTCGGTGATCGGGATGCCACAGGGGGCGCCGATCGTCGCCGTGGATGCTGGCAAATCCTTTAACGCCGCCCTCTCTGCGACACAGATCCTCGCCCGCGAACACACGGAACTGCGTGAGCGGCTGCTCGACTACCACGAGGGGCTCAAAGAGGACGTCGCGGCAGTCTCGCGGGAACTGCACAGCGGCGGCACCGACGGGTTCCAGAGCTGGCGGGACGGACCGCGGTGAGATCGGTCACTCAAGATCCCGATTCGAAGCTTCCTCGAGAGACGCCAGCAAACACGCCGCGAGGACAGCCAGACTGACAGCTGAAATTGAAAGAATCAACCCTTATATGGGTCCGCTCCGAAACCCAGGACAGAGACGGAAATGAGTGAATGGATCGCAATCGGGGCGCTGGCTGTCGTCGCCGTGACGATTCCGCTGGCGATGATGTTCGTGTCGTGGCTGATACGGCCGAGTGTCCCCGAGCAGGGAAAACGCGCCACCTACGAGAGCGGCGAGGTTCCGACGGGAAGTAGCCGGCAGCTCCGGTTCAACATCCAGTACTACATGGTCGCGTTGCTGTTCGTCATCTTCGACATCGAGACCGTCTTCATCATCCCGTGGACGGTAATCTTCGACGGTGCCGTCGACGAACTGGGCTTTGTCGAGGCTTTCGCACCGATGGCCGCGTTCATCGGGCTACTCGTCGTCGGGCTGGCGTGGGCGTGGCGCAAAGGCGCTGTCAGCTGGGTCCGTAGTCCACAGGCTGAACGCCAACGGATCGAATAACATGAGCAAAAACGACCAACTCCACGATACGCTGGAACAGGCACAGTCCACACAGGAACAGCGGATGGGCGAGGGCGCGGACGCCCGGTTCAACTCGAAACTCCGGGAAGCGTTCGGCAGCTCCCCGTTCATGCTGACGAAACTGGACAAGTTTATGAATTGGGTGCGCGGGAACTCGATGTTCGTCTTGCTGTTCGGGATCGCGTGTTGCAGCATCGAGATGATGCACCACTACGCGACGAAACACGACGTCGACCGGTTCGGCGCGGGTGTCCCGAGAGCGTCCCCGCGACAGGCCGACGTCCTCATCGTCCCGGGAACGATCGTCTCGAAGTTCGCACCGCGGATGAAACGCGTCTACGACCAGATGCCCGAGCCCAAGTTCGTCGTTTCGATGGGGTCGTGTACCATCTCCGGCGGCCCGTTCCAGGAGGGGTACAACGTCGTCAAGGGCGCGGAGGAGGTCATCCCCGTGGACATCCACGTCCCGGGCTGTCCGCCGCGGCCGGAGGCGCTTGTCTACGGCATCCTCAAACTGCAGGAACAGATCAGGGCGGGCGAGAGCGCACCGGTGACGGTCAAACCGTACGAACTCCAGGAGTTCGGCGAACTCGAAGCCGACGAACTCGTCCAGGAACTGGCCGACGACATCGACGAAGACGACCTGGTGATGCGGTACAACTGGGCTGATTCGCCATGAGCCTGGAACAGCCCACACTCGACGTCGGCGAAGCGCCCGACAGCGGACTCGACTACGACGAACTGGCCGACCTGCTCGGTGACGCGGTGCTCGACCGCGAGCAACACGCCCACGCCGAGGGGTTCGTCGTGCGGGCGGACGAGGTCGAGGCAGTGCTGTCGACGCTGAAACAGGAGGCCGGCTTCGACCTGCTCTCCTGTGTGACGGCCCAGGAGTATCAGGACCGGTACGAGTCGATCTACCACCTGAAGAAGTACAAGGATCCGACACAGGAGCTGTCGATCGTCGTGCCGACACCGACAGACCGGCCGGTAAGCCAGAGCGGATCCGAGGTGTACGAGACCGCGAACTGGCACGAGCGCGAGGCGTACGACCTCGTCGGGATCCAGTACGACGAGCACCCGGATCTCCGCCGGATCCTGCTGCCGGAGACGTGGCAGGGTCACCCGCTCTCACGGGGGTACAACCAGAAGAAACCACAGATCGTCCCGCTGAGCGAGAACCCGAACCCGATGCAGACGAAAACCAGGGAGTCGGGCGATTCGGACACGATGTTTCTCAACATCGGGCCACACCACCCGGCGACACACGGCGTGTTGCACCTGAAGACGGTGCTAGACGGCGAGCAGGTCGTCGACGTGGATCCCGACATCGGCTACCTCCACCGGTGTGAGGAGCAGATGTGCCAGCAGTCGACGTACCGCCACCAGATCATGCCGTATCCGGACCGCTGGGACTACCTCTCTTCGGGCATCCTCAACGAGTGGGCCTACGCCCGGACCGCCGAGGAACTCGCGGACATCGAGGTCCCGGAGTACGCGCAGGTGATCCGGACGATGGGGGCGGAACTGTGCCGGATCGCCTCGCACCTGCTCGCAGTCGGCACCTTCGGGCTGGACATCTACGGTGACTTCACAGCGATTTTCATGTACACCGTCACGGACCGCGAGGTGATCGAGAACATCCTCGAGGATCTCACCGGCCAGCGGCTGATGTTCAACTACCTCCGGCTCGGCGGGGTCGCCTGGGATCTGCCGGAACCCCGCGAGGACTTTTTCGAGAAGGTCCGTGACTTCACCGCGGAGTTCCCGGAGAGTCTCCAGGAGTACCACAACATGCTCTCCTCGAACGAGATCTTCCACATGCGCGTGAAGGATACGGGCATTCTGCCGCCGGAGGAAGCCAAAAGCTACGGCTGTACGGGGCCCGTCGCGCGCGGGTCGGGGATCGATTACGACCTGCGCCGGGACGACCCGTACGGCTACTACGACGAACTCGACTGGAACGTCATCACGGACGACGGCTGTGACAACTACTCGCGGGCGTACGTCCGCCTGGAGGAGATGCGCGAATCCGTCAGGATCATCGACCAGTGTGTCGACATCCTCGAAGAGTGGCCCGAAGACGAACGCGAGATCCAGGCGAACGTCCCGCGGACGCTCAAGCCAGATCCGGACACCGAGATATACAGGGCAGTCGAGGGCGCCAAAGGCGAACTCGGCATCTACATCCGGTCGGATGGAACGGACAAGCCCGCCCGGTTCAAGATCCGGAGTCCGGCCTTCTGTAATCTCCAGTCGCTGGAGGTGATGTCCGAAGGAGAGTACATTCCGGACCTCGTCGCCTCGCTGGGGAGTCTCGACGTCGTGCTCGGGGAGGTGGATCGATGACACTGCCGGATACGATAAGCGACCTGCTCGGGATCGGCGGAACCGGTGGTGACCTCGTCGGTGCGCTGTTCGGTGCGGTGCTCGTGGGATCGATCATCCTCGCACAGGCCGCCGTCGCCGGGCCGTGGGCGAAACGGAAGATCACCGCCGCGTTCACCGACCGCATCGCGATCGACAAGATCGGGCCGATGGGGCTGGGCTATATCATCGTCGACTCGGTCCGGCTCCTCTCGAAGGAACTGATCATCCCGGAAGGGGTCGACCGACCGGCCTACGACATCGCGCCGGTGCTGCTGGCCGGCTCCGCCTTGCTTGGCTTCGCGGTGATCCCGATGGGAAGCGGCATCCAGCTCGCCGATCCGGAGGTGGGGCTGATCTACGTCTTCGCGGTCGCCTCGCTGGCCTCCGTCGCGCTGGTGATGGCGGGGTACTCCTCGAACAACAAGTACTCGTTTCTGGGTGGACTGCGCGCCGTTGCACAGAATCTCGCCTACGAGATCCCGCTGATCCTGACGGGGATCTCGGTGGTCATCTTCGCGGGCTCGTTGCAGATGAGCGAGATCGTCGCCGCCCAGAGCCAGACGCTCGTGGACCTCGGCCCGGTCGCGGTCCCGGCCTGGTACGCGATTTTGAACCCGTTCGCGTTCGTCCTGTTTCTGGCCGCGAACTTCGCCGAGGTCGGGCGCAACCCCTTCGACCTGCCCGAGGCGGGCCAGGAGATCGTCGCGGGCTTTCAGACCGAGTACTCCTCGGTGTACTTCGTCCTGCTGTATCTCGGGGAGTTCATCCACATCTTCCTCGGTGGGGCGTTGATCGCGACCATCTTCCTCGGCGGGCCGGCCGGCCCGGTCCTTCCGGGGATCGTCTGGTTCCTCGTCAAGATCTGGGGCGTTTTCCTGCTCACCCAGTGGTTCCGGTCGGCGGTGCCGCGGGTGCGGATCGACCAGATGATCGAGATCGGCTGGAAGGGGCTGCTGGTGCTCTCGTTCGCGAACCTCTTTATTACCGCAGTGATCGTGGGGGTGCTCCCAACGTGAACTATTCAACGATCGAACCCGTAGACGGATAACAGAGAATGATCGGAATCCTCAAAGGCCTCGCGACGACGATGAAACACGCACTGGACGGGGAGACGTTCACGGTCGCCTACCCCGAGGAGGAACCGGACGTGTCGCCACGGTTTCGCGGCGTCCACAAGTTCAGCCAGGAGCGGTGTATCTGGTGTCGCCAGTGTGAGAACGTCTGTCCGAACGATACGATCCAGATCGTGATGGACGACAAGCGAAACGGCGAGCAGTACAACCTCCACATCGGCCAGTGTATCTACTGTCGACTCTGTGAGGAGGTCTGTCCCGTCGAG